>ERZ1740067.115-NODE-115-length-63834-cov-6.931325_pt1 | contig 63834 bp, 55 predicted proteins | sample MGYA00581736_ERZ1740067 | MGnify/ENA primary metagenome ERZ1740067 (study PRJEB43018, sample SAMN04849236) | marine metagenome | isolation source: floating plastic debris | place: Pacific Ocean | collected 2008-08-27 | study: EMG produced TPA metagenomics assembly... | reverse complement strand
TCAAAATCCTAGATAAATGATAAGGACCAATTTATTGGAAACAGAATCCGGCTTACGGCCTGCTTTTTAATTTGGAATTAACCTTTCAGTTAGTGTGTCTTCGTCTGCCTGATCAATGTAAAAAATGGTCCCAGCAGTTACTAAAGTTAATGTGATTCCTGTTTTGAGAATGGAAAACTTTTTTCTTTTTATGGAAACAACTTTATTTTTTGGTACTTTAAAAATCACTTTTTCTTTTCTAAGAAGAAAGTATCCCTTTGAAAGGTATTCTCTACCATAGTTATGGGAATACTCTTTTTCGCACCTTCTAGCCTAAAGTCATATTTTCTTCCTACTTCAAGGTCATTGATACCGGTTTCGTGAAGGGTAACGCAGCTCTGAATGACCAAAAATACTACTAAGAAAGCCTGTTCTAATTTTCATAATGTTTGTGTTGTTCTTCAAAAAAGCTGAACATACTACTTCCATATTTTCTTTGTTCACTAAAATTGGAATGTGTTTCCAAATTCATTTGCATAGAGTGCTCTATGATAAGCAACCCTGATTCCTTCAATAGTTCTTGATTAAAGACCATTTCGGGTATTTTCAGAAAAACGTCTTTATTCAAGTTATATGGAGGATCGGCAAAAATGATATCATATTTTGAAGTAGTTCGTTCCAAAAATTTAAAAGTATCTGATCTTATGGTTTTAATATCCAAATCCAAAACTTTTGAAGTTTCGTTAATGTATTTGATGCATAAATGGTGACTATCAACTGCCGTTACTTTGGTTGCCCCCCTTGAAGCAAATTCATAACTAATATTTCCTGTACCGGAAAAAAAATCTAACACAGATATCCTTTCAAACTCAAACCGGTTACTTAGAATATTGAAAAGGGCTTCTTTGGCCATGTCCGTAGTGGGTCTAACAGGAAGCTTTTTTGGGGCGATAAGCCGTTTTCCTTTATGCGTGCCCGAGATAATTCTCATACCCTATTCCCTTTTTCCAGTAAAGTTAAATCTACTGAGGGCATCGTTTTACTTGACCAATGAGGTAAACCGTTCTTCGGTTCAAAAACGACAACTTTTTTTAGGTATTTATAACAGATTTCAAAGATTTCATCCCCTTCTTCAATCATTCCGAATAATTTCAACTTTACCTGCTCAACATCCAAACCCAATTGCTCATAAGTGAAAAGAACGTAGTACAAGAAATCTTCTTTTGATTTGTAATGAAATTGATTATAGAGCAGCAATTTACGTTGATTCATGACGACAATTTCAAGTGTTTTTGGCTCAACATAAACGTAACATGAGGTTTTATTGCTTTTTTGATGAAAGAGAACTTGTAATAGGGTTGTGCTGTGATGTTTGAATTCAAACTCACCAAAACAATCAAAAAGGTAGTTGTTGATATTCGTGTAGGGGATGTATACACAGACAATTTCTTGATGGGTCAACTGATCGTAAACGATTTCATCATTTGCTAAAATTTTGGTGTTGAACTTCAGATAGTTCGGCAGTTCTTCTTTAGTGAAAAGAGGTTTTGGCACCAAGCAGTATAGTTGATTTTTGTAAATGATTTCTACATCCTCAAATTGCTGGTTAATCAAGTTATTTTTTTCAAGAACTTTTTTTAGTTCCTTCAAAATGAGATAGGGCGTGCTTTCTTGGATAAAGATTAAGTTATCGCTAAGAATAATTTTATTCCAAATAGAATCTTCAACATAAAAAGAAAGTCCATTCAAGCTAACCTGAATGGACAGTTTTTTATAAGGATGTGTTTGATTCAATTCGATAGTTAATTGTTTTTTCTATCATAAATCGGTGGCCAATTTCCGTTGGTACTTACATCTACCAAAGATCCCACTTTAATAAATTGACCATTAACTTCTTCAACACTATTTCGTGCATTTTCTTGTGCAACCAAATCTGTTGGCTGATCGTATAATACGACGTCTTTCTTTACCTTGGCTTCAAATACGGGTGCTTTGTATCCGCTCTTCTCAATGATGTCGGCCTTTAATTCGAATTTCTCATCATTTTGCCCGTAAGGCACCTCCATCATTGTTTTATAACTATCACTATTTTTAAAAAGCGAATCTTTGACCTTAACAAAGCCTAAGGTATCAACAACAATAGTATCTACCTGTAATTCAATTTGATAAACCTTGTCAAAACGCATGAATGAAGAATCACGTTGCTGGGTAATAGTGTAGCTACCGGTATCAATAAATTTTACCAAGCCATCGAAATTCCCAGCATATTTTCCATTAACCGATTTATACGCTTCTTGAGAATCACGAATGTCTTTTAATTTGGTAATGACGGCCTGAAATCTATCTTGGCGTACTTTTTTAAACTCGATTGGCCCGTTCACGGACTGATATATCAAATAGGCCAAAATGCCGCATATAATCCATAAAACAATTTGTAAGATGGTCTTCATTTGCTAAGAGTTAATTAGTTTTAGTGGTTCCAACAAATCTACAATTTTTTTTGAATCCCAAAAGTTTTCACCCTAAAAATGATGCCTATCTTTGAGAGCTTATGAATGCATTAATTTCAAAGGATTTTCATAAAATTTTGGTGGATAAATTTCCACATCGACCCACAGCGCTGCAAGGGGTTACGCTTCAAAAAATCGCTGACTTTATTTTTTCAAAAGATAGTGATGAGCTGTTTTTGTTAAAGGGATACGCTGGTACTGGTAAAACCACAATCATCGGTGGTCTTGTGAAGCATTTATGGCATACAAAAATGAAGGCGGTTTTAATGGCACCTACTGGGAGGGCTGCAAAGGTCATTTCAAATTACTCCGGTACCCAAGCATTGACCATTCACAAGAAAATTTACTTTCCCAAGAAACAATCAGGTGGCGGAGTTCAATTTGTTTTGGCACCCAATAAGCATCGCAATACATTGTTTATCGTTGATGAGGCCTCAATGATACCAGATACACCAGCGGACTCAAAGTTGTTTGAGAATGGTTCGTTACTCGATGATTTAATGTATTATGTGTATTCAGGGCATAACTGTAAGTTGGTTCTTATTGGTGATACAGCGCAATTGCCCCCGATTAAAATAGATGTGAGCCCAGCGCTTGAAGCGGAACGAATAGAGTTGAATTATAATAAAAATGTAACAAGTGTCGAGTTGGATGAAGTGATGCGCCAAAGCGAGCGCTCAGGTATCTTGTTCAATGCAACCAACCTACGCCAGCAATTACAGAATGAATACTTCGAAAAGTTTCAATTTGTGGTAGATGGTTTTCCCGATATTCACCGGTTGATTGATGGCCATGAAATACAAGAAGCCATTAACGATGCTTATGCTCGTCACGGAAAGGAAGGAACAGCCTTAATTGTTCGCTCGAACAAAAGGGCCAATCTTTACAATTTAAATATTCGCGAGCGCATTCTTTTTTTGGAGAACGAAATTGCTGTTGGTGATTTTATGATGGTGGTGAAAAACAATTATTTCTGGCTTAAACCCAATTCTGAAGCTGGTTTTATTGCAAATGGTGATATCATTGAAATTTTGGAACTTTTTGCTATCAAAGATTTATATGGTTTCCGTTTTGCTGAGGTCAAAGTCCAAATGGTTGATTACCCCAATCAAAAACCTTTTGAGACCGTCCTTATGCTCGATACCATAACTGCCGAAACCCCTTCTTTAGCTTACGAAGATGGCAATCGACTATATCAAGAGGTTTTGAAGGACTACGCAAACGAAAAATCAAAATACCGTCAGTTCATGGGGGTGAAAAACAATTCATTCTTTAATGCCCTTCAGGTAAAATTCTCATATGCTATTACCTGTCATAAATCGCAGGGTGGGCAATGGAACACTGTTTTTGTTGAACAACCATTCTTGCGGGATGGAGTGAACAAAGAGTATTTAAGATGGCTGTATACAGCCGTTACAAGAACCAAAGAAAATCTTTTTCTAATAGGGTTCAAGGATGATTTTTTTGTTGAATCGTAAAACAGTATATTGTCATAAACCATTGCGATGTCATCGGAAACTGTAATCAGTATTTTTTTGGGTGTAGGTTTGGCCGCCTCTGCTGGGTTTCGTGTATTTCTTCCGCTCTTCGCTTTAAGTTTGGCCGGGTATTTTGATATATGGGAGCTCAACGACAACTGGCAATGGATTGGAAGTCTTGCCGCCGTTCTAACGTTGGGCGTGGCTACAGTGGTTGAAATTTTCGCCTATTTTCTCCCTTGGATAGATAATGCACTTGATACGATATCGCTACCATTGGCGGCGATTGCCGGCAGTGCAGTCATGGTTTCAACCGTAGCCAATTTAGATCCTGTAGTAACGTGGTCATTGGCCATCATAGCCGGAGGGGGTACCGCATCGGCAATAAAAGGGGCAAATGCCGCAGGAAGATTGACCTCGACCGCAACTACGGCAGGTGTGGCGAATCCAATCGTATCGACCATAGAAACTGGAACTGCCACTGTAGTAACGGCAGCATCGATTTTTGCTCCAATTTTTGCGGCGGTTTTGGTTATCATCATATTGGTCATCATATTTCGAATTTATCGCAGGCTTAGGCCAAAAATTAAAAATTGAACCGGTCTATGAAAATTGTCTCCATGATTCCCGCCCGTTATATGGCCTCACGCTTTCCAGCGAAATTAATGCAGGATCTTGGTGGAGAGCCCGTATTATTGAGATCATATCAAGCAGCAATTGAAACACAGCTTTTTGACGAAGTCTACGTGGTGACCGATAGCGCTATCATTTATGATGTCATCCATAAAAATGGAGGTCAGGTGATTATGAGCGATGCCGAACACGAAAGTGGTAGTGATCGAATTGCTGAGGCCGTAGTTGATTTAGAGGTAGATGTGGTAATCAATGTTCAGGGAGATGAACCCTTTATTGAGAAGGAGAGTCTGACCAAGTTGATTCAAGTTTTTCACGACGACGAAACCCAAGAAATTGATTTAGCTTCCTTAATGACCCCAATTTTTGATTGGGATGAGATTTCGAACCCTAATACGGTTAAAGTGATTGTTGATAATAGAAATTTTGCACTGTATTTTTCAAGGTCACCGATTCCATATCCCAGAGACACCCAATTATTGGCTACGTATTACAAGCATAAGGGGGTCTATGCTTTTCGTAAAAGAGCACTATTGGATTTTCAACAATTACCAATACTCCCTTTGGAAGCCAAGGAAAAAATTGAGGCTATACGTTTTTTGGAATATGGTAAAAAAATAAAAATGGTTGAGACCGATGTCACAGGGGTAGAAATTGATACCCCCGAAGATTTGGAACTGGCACGAAAACTGTGGAAGTAAATTTTTCAAATATTAAAGTAATCGGTTTTGATGCCGACGATACGCTTTGGGTAAACGAAACCTATTTTCGTGCGACTGAAGAGCGCTTTGCGGAGCTTTTAGAAGGCTATGAGACCAAAAACAAAATAGACCAAGAGCTATTTAAAATAGAAATGCAGAATTTAGATCTATACGGTTATGGAATAAAAGGTTTTATGCTATCGATGATAGAATCTGCAATTGATTTGTCAAATGGTTCAGTTTCACCAAAAATTTTGAGTGAAATCATTCAACTGGGTAAAAATATGATTTCACATTCGGTGGAGTTGCTGAAAGACGTTGAAGAGGTTTTACAACAATTGGAAAAAAGATATCGACTTATAGTATTGACCAAAGGCGATTTGTTGGACCAAGAACGAAAATTGGAAAAGTCCGGACTATCACGATATTTTCATCATGTTGAGGTGCTCAGCGATAAAAAAGAAGGGAACTATAGGAATTTGCTGGAGCATCTAGAAATACCTCTAGAAGAGTTTTTAATGATTGGTAATTCATTAAGGTCAGATGTGCTCCCAATAATAAACTTGGGTGGTCGAGCGGTTCATATACCTTTTCATACCACCTGGGCCCATGAAATGGTATCGGAAGAACAAGAATATGCAGAGAATTATCTAAAATTAAAATCCATAAAGGATATTTTGAAGTATTTGAATTAATGAAGGAAGACAAGACGATAGAAATGAAGGGCAGTAAGAAAAGGAAAAAAACATCCTACAAGAATTTCCCTTTGGTTCCCAGGGTTATCTATGGCAGGGGTTGTTTTAGTCAATTGGCGGATATATTATTGCCCAAACGAAAAAATGCGGATGCCCCTTTTATTTTTTTAGTGGATGACTTTTTTGAAGGAAGGGAATTAGGGCAACGGATTCCGTGGTTATTCAACGACCAAATTATTTATATATCAGCTGACGAAGAACCCACAACTTGTCAAGTGGATACGCTGGTTACCAAAATCAAAAATGACTTTGAAGAACAACCTTCTGGTATTGTGGGTATCGGCGGTGGAACTATTCTTGATTTGGCGAAGGCCGTTTCCATTCTATTGAACAATCCGGGTTCGTCAGCTGAGTATCAAGGTTGGGATTTGGTCAATCGACCATCATTGTACCATGTGGGTGTCCCAACAATCAGTGGAACAGGAGCGGAAGTATCAAGAACTGCAGTGCTTTGTGGTCCAGAAAAAAAATTAGGAATCAATTCTGATTTCACAACCTATGACCAAGTGGTATTAGATCCTGATTTGGTAGGCTCCGTGCCGAAAGATCATTGGTTTTATACCGGTATGGACTGCTTTATCCACTGTGTTGAGTCCCTAAACGGCACGTATCTTAATGCCTTCAGTGAAAGCTATGGTCAAAAAGCTTATGAACTTTGTCAAGAAGTTTTTCTAGGGAATCTGTCACAGAAAGAGGCAGAAGAGAAATTAATGATGGCTTCATGGCATGGCGGCATGAGTATTGCTTATTCGCAAGTCGGTGTGGCGCATGCTATGAGTTATGGGCTATCTTTTCTTTTAGGTACGAGGCATGGTCTTGGAAACTGTTTGGTATTTCAGCATTTGAAAGCGTTTTATCCAAAAGGGGTTGCCCTTTTCTCCGAAATGTTGGATAATCATCAAATCGAACTTCCAAAAAATATTTGCAGTTCTCTAACTGATGCTCAGTATAAGACAATGGCACAAATAGCGCTTTCTATGGAACCCCTTTGGGAAAATGCTTTGGGGAAAGCGTGGAGGAACCACATGGATGAGGAGAAACTCATCTCCATCTATAAAAAGATATAGATGCTGCATCAGCTGGCTAAATTTATATATTTTAAGCTTATGCAATGGGGCTTGAAAGGCACTTTTCCTGATGTAGACAAGTGTGTTGTCATTGTAATACCACACACGCATTGGTACGACTTTCCACTTGGGGTCATCGTACGAAAAGTCTTGAATATAGAAATCAATTACATCGGTAAAAAATCATTGTTCAAATCCCCCTATGGTTGGTTTTTTAAATGGTTAGGGGGGGCACCCGTCGATCGCGATAAAAATTCGAATTTGGTAGACGCGGTCGCTCAAGTCTTCAAAGAGCGGAAAGTGTTTCGATTTGCCTTGGCTCCAGAAGGTACCCGTAAAAAAGTGACAACCCTGAAAACCGGATTTTATTATATCGCAAAAAAGGCAGAAGTGCCTATTGTTATGGTGGCGTTTGACTTTGGTAAAAAAGAGATAAAGTTTTCAGAACCTCTTTGGACAACAGATGACATCAATCAAGATTTAAAAAAGGTATATCAATTTTTCAAAGGAGTAAAAGGCAAGGTTCGGGAATATAGTTTTGGAGAATAATATTGTCCATCGATTTACTATATTTTCTTAAGTGGTTTGTCAGTTTTGGGCTTATTTTTCTTTTTGGAATTTCCTGGAAAAACTAAATCGGTACTTGAATAACTGCCGCCGAAGGTTATGGTAGCGGCATATACTTGTTGAATGGCATCTATAATTTGGGCATCGTTGAGTTCCCTAAGCGGGTGTGCATAGACTGACCAAATGACTTCATCACTTAGGGCATACTTTACATCAAGAACGGAGTGAAAATTTGCTACTAAGGCGTTCAATAGTTCCTCTTCGCCCAATTTTTCGCGCTCCACAATAGGTGAAATGATACGCATGCGATTGGCATTTTCGTCGTATATGCATATCAGTGGTGTTTGGTTAATTAAAAAACGAGCAGTATTCCCTTCCGCCAATGTAGTATCAGCTTCTTGCCCAATGATTTCAACCAAGCGTTCAGGGGTCATCTTCTGGCCTTGAGCGGCAATCTGTAACAATAAAAAAGAAATTAAAAAGAGGCGCATTGTATTTCAAATTTATTTTTAAGTCGATTTACCTTTCGTTATATTACATCGACAATTCGAAAATCTTGGTCAAAGGCATATTCATTTAAAACTTTATGATGCTTATATATTGCAGTAAGTCTTTTGTATAGTGTTTTATAATTTCCATATATGAAATATCCCAAAATTGAAATAGATAGAATTTTATCTTTTTCGAGTTTACTTAGATTACCTTCGGACAAGGAAAGTCTTAAGTTTGTCCATATTGATGGGATGGACGATTATTTGGTATGATTACAAGTTAGGTGTATTCAAAGAATAAACAAATAGATATAGAGCTAATTTTGAATTATTAAGACAATTTCGGGCGAGATGGCAAAGAAGGTCATTTATCTTTTGTCCCACGACAAGTAATCGGGAGAACTTAGAGAAAACCCCAAAAAACTTCCCAGAAATTTGAAATAAAAATTTTATTAAATATGAAAAGGTCCATCAAAAAATTGTGATATAAGTTTAAAACTCCTGTTGATGAAATACCTATTGGTAATGATTATCTTTTTTAATTTGGCTTGTAAAGTCCAAAAAGAGTACCAGAAGGCTGATGAAAGATTGACATTACTGGTTCAAGATGGGTACTTTCCTTTAGAAAACCCAGAGACCCTAGTAATTAAAGATGCGAAATCTTTGAAGGCGTTTTTTTCCAAAATAAATCAGACCAGAAAACCGGGATTAACTATTCCAGAAATAGATTTTAAGCGCCAAAGTGTTTTGGTAGCTTGTATAGGAGCTGTGAATACAAGTTCCCTCCCAACAATGTATTTGAAAAGCGAAACCATGGAAGAAATGACCATTACAGTACTAATGTCAGATAGCAAGAAGGAGGAAGGCGTCCAATTTTATCCTTTTTGCGTTTACTCAATTGTTCATGGGGAAAAAAAGATTATCTTGCATATGGAATGAATTTTTGCAGTTTGTCGTAGATAACTGCCATTGGAACACCTTTTTTTAGCAAAATTCTTTTTTAAGTTACTTTTGCTACTGTAATCCCCAAATTACAGAACATGAAAGTAACCAAAACACTTGCAATTATTGCTTCTTTACTATTCTTACAATCAGGATTTTCACAGGAACTTCAGTTAACCAAAAAAGACAGTATCGTTCAAAGCGCATGGATTTTTGGACTAGGTTTCAATGCGGTGGATGACGCCGGGTCCGAATTTAACAATGTTTTCAATTTTTCAGATAATTGGAATATCGTCCCATTCCCTTCAAGATTGAGCATAGGAAGATATTTTAAAGGTGGTTTAGGTCTCGAAGCTATCGGTAGTTATAACCAATATCAGGAAGGAAAGACAATAGATGGGATTATTGCGGTTGAAGATATCGATTACTATGCCATCGATTTTAGAGTGAGTTATGATTTAAATATGATTTTAGGAGAAACGGGTTGGTTTGACCCCTATGTTGGCATTGGTGCCGGCTATACTGATGCGAATAATCAGGGTAGAGGTACCTATAACGCTTCGGTTGGCTTCAGTACTTGGTTATCTTTTAGATTTGGTCTCGTTTTCAATTCTACAGGAAAGTGGGCTATGAGCACCGAAAATGCTACAAACCACATCCAACATGCTGCTGGTGCGGTCTATCGTTTTGGTATTGAAAAAGGGCTCTCCAAAAAAGGTGAGGAGAAGTTGGCCCTAATTAGGGAAATGGAAAAAGAACAACTACGTCAAGATTCCATTGCAGCCGCCCAACGTGCCGAAGAAGAGGCTAGATTATTAGCAGAGCGATTGAAAAAAGAAGAAGAGGCGGCGCAGTTGGCGGCGGAGGAAAAGGCCAAGTTCGATTCTGAAAATGCGAGGAAGAAACAAATTGAGGAAAGCATAAAGGCTTTGGGTTATGTATACTTTGATTTGAACTCGTCGTTTTTGAATGCCAACGATAAGGCACTTTTGGATAGATTGGCCATCATATTAGAAGAGAATCCATCCGTGGTTATAAAAGTGACATCACATACCGATTCACGGGGCAGTAATAATTACAATCAATGGCTATCCGAACGTCGTGTAAAACGCACAACGGACTATTTGATTTCCAAAGGAGTTGATGCTAAAAGAATTCAGGGTGTTGGATTTGGTGAAGATAAATTGACCAACGAATGTGATGATAAAATTTATTGTACAGAAGAAAAACATAGGGAAAACAGGCGATCAGAGTTTTCTGTATTTAGCTACTAGTGCAGTTTTTTATAATTGCTACTCTTAGCTGTTTTAATAAGTCTATTCGAAATATTCCTAGAGGTGCAGTGAATATCACTTAGATGAATATTTAGTAGAATCACTAAGAAATTTTCCAATTTGTTATCTGTGTTCCTAAACTTTATATCATATTTATGGGGTTATTGAAATTTATTTAATCTTATTATCTCACTATTATGCTATTTCAGATTCTGCGAACAATAATCTTTAAAACCGGTTATTTATAAATTCAACTTCAGATAGAGCTATTGTTTTTATGCATTTTCGATTGATTATGGATTATGAAAAAGAGAATTAACTCTTTTTTCTCCGTTTTAAAAGCAGTTTTATCCCTATTTAGTTTTTCAATAACAACCCATAATTTATAAAATTATGATACGATCAGATTCTTATTCACATCTATTTGATTATTCATAAATATAGATATGGATAAATATCTCTTATTCTATCAAACTGTTTTTAATTCAAACGGATTGTTTAATCGTCTATTGGTATATTTCTTTATTTACTTTTTTGTATATCGTTCACATTACGTTTATAAGCGCGATTATAAGGAATTAAATTGCCGTTTATTAATAGTATTTCCAATTGAATTAATAGTTCGAAGACCGATTCCAAAAACGCTACACAGAATGCAGTCTTTATTTTATGCAGAATATCTATTCCTCAATTTGTACTTCACAAACAAAAAGAAGCTGTTTAGCATTCTTAAAGACAATGAAATAATAGTATTTCTGGTCTCTGTATTTATTTTGTTTTGTACAGCATTTTTGTAGTTCAAGGAAGCATTCAATAGGCTTTTTTTGCTTTCAAAGCTTTAGAAACTTTTTTACACAAAAAACTATCATTTATATTTTTCTTCTAATCTTGTCGAATCGTTTTGAGAGTATATAGATTCCCAATATCAATCTATTGGCCGATACCAGTTTTTTGATTTACTATCTACATACTATATTTTAACCTTTACTACCTTAATAAAAGAATATCAATAAATTTACATATCCTGTATTTGCTTATATTTTAGTTCAACCATAATTATAGTCCTGACTTGTTTTATCCCTAAACTTGTTAAAAGAATTTTTACTAATATTGATAAAAGTACGATAGGATGTGAAATATAAACAGTTTTATTCTCAGCTTGATAAATAGAAATTGACTTCTTAGTTAAAAGTCTATCTAAAAGATATGAACTTTAATAAAACTAAATATTGTAAGTGTTCCTGAACTAGCCGGGTCTAGGATTTTACAAATATCTCTATTATAATCCGGTATGGAAAAGCTAGTTTTCCATCACTGTAAAAGGACACCTATTTGTCGAAAGAAAATATATTTATGAATGCTACGTTCTTCAAGGAGTTCTACAAAAAGTTTTAATCATTGGAATAGCAAAAGTGATTACCTTTTGTGAGAAAAGATATTTAATTACGAACTATTCTAATCCTCTTTATTTAAAAAACATTTAGTTACTGAAATGCTTTTCAATTTTACCCTAAACATCACCAAGTCTAGTTAGATTAAAATAATCGAACTTTAAAGAGTTTTATGACGGGATATCATAAAAAGTAAATTTGTTCTTAAATCTATTTCCAATCATTGTTGGTCGATACCTTGTTAATTTTGAGTAAACACTTTTCAAATGATCGAGAGTAAAGAATTTTGTTTGGTTAACCATTTCAATCATTTTGGAAGGTGACATAAAATGATTCTCGCCATTGGCCATACTGTATATGGTTCCCAAAAATGGCAGAGGTAGCAATGAAGCACTTTCTGTAATGTCCACCATTTCATGGTAATAATATAAAAAAGGTTCTTTCAATATTAAATGATTGAATAAATCTTTTCGAATAATAATGCAAGAACCGCACCTTAAGTTGAAATTACTTCTGATTTTCCAAGCTAATTTTTGTCCCTCGCGATAAAAATATCCTTTGTTTACGTACCAACCGGGAATATTTTTCTGCAAATTGGAATTCACAAATTTGCTAATACCATTGTGAATACAATCATCCGAATCTACAACCATAAAATAATCGACATCAAAGTTTTCATTGGCATATGCAAAGCCTGCCATAATTTTCCTCGCTTTATCTCCTTCTTTCCGTTGTCGATCTTCTTCCCAGTTGTCATGGGTCAACTTGGGCGGATTAAAATCTACCTGGACATAGTGGAGCTGTTGGTGCTCAAATTTTTCTTCAGGAAGTTCATGGCACGATATAATGATTTGGAAATTCTTGTCTTTTTGGCTACTTATTGATTTTAAACTGCGTTTTACAAGTTTACTAAAATGGCTCCAATCAGAAGCTAGTTGACTGCTTTTAACAGGTACAAGAAAACATATCATGATTTATACTTTATATTTATTACTGGTTTTTTTCTTCAATCAAGGTTGTGAAAGTAAAATAGAAACGATTAGTTTCTTGGGCATAATCTTATGAGTTGCGTACAAAAAATGAGTAATTTTTCATTATTAAATATAGGTATAATGATTTTCTCTTTTACGTATCTATATCTATTCCAGCCAGTATCTAATTTGATTTGAACTGGGTAGGCTCCAAAAACCCGCATTTGATCCAACATCGATTTTAAGTCTTTTTTATTTAAAAGACGATACTTAAAAACCTTAATTAAAAAGGCAAAAACAATAGCTTGTTGTTTTCCCTTTATTCTACTTATCGCGGTGTGGTTTTTATGTGAACTATCAATTTTGTCAATCAAATGATGAAGATGTTCCACGGCCTTCATCATGCCATCGATAAATTTTCTATTGGTTTTGGTATCTTTACTTCTAACAATGGAATTTGCAGCTTTGACATACCTATGGCCAACTATATTAGACTTAGCGGTTTTTTTTGATAGTAAAAAGATTCTTGTTGTGAAAATCAAATCTTCAAAAGCGTACATGTTTTCAAAAAATCTTATTCCACTATTTATTAGGAATTTTCGGTTGATAAAATAATGCCAGATTTCATTCCTTAGGTCAAAAGTACTTACATATGAAATACCATCCATAACCTGTGAACCGAGTTTAGTTGAAAAGACACCCCCCTCATTATGTAAATAATTTAGACTATCCTCCTCAATTTCCTTCGTATTAAATTCCAGTATTTCAAGGTGGTGCTGTTCGCAAGAGTCCACAAGAGAACCTAGAACATTAGAAGTTAAATAATCATCGGCATCAAGAAAATAGATATAATCTCCATTTGCGGAATTCAGTCCTTTATTGCGTGCGGCACTGGGGCCTGAATTTTTTTGACTATAACAACGGATGTTGGTGTTCTTTGTCATATAATCCTTTACAACTGAAATTCCATTATCAGTGGACCCATCATCTACAATAATAACCTCATATTCAGCTTTGGTCAAATCTTGGGTTAACACGCTGTCAAGGCATCGTCCAAGATATTGTTTTTTATTGTATAATGGTATTATTATACTAAGTCGCATTGGAATGATTTCTATTTTTGGACATTAAGCCTTAATAAACCCTAGGTAACTTGGCTATCTAACGTTTTTTCTTTTGGTTAGAACTTTATAAATTTTAATATAAAACTATTGGTCCGATTTTTAAGGCCAAAGAAAAATGGTTTTTTAACCAAATTTTTGGGACAAAATACTTTTATCAATTAATTCTTAGACTCATCAAGTTGCGAAAATTCTATCATCTTCCCAGATAGCCCCCATCAACTGGTATGATACATCCTGTGACATAATCACTTGCAGCTGAAGCCAAAAAAACCGTGATTCCTTTTAAATCTTCTCCTGTGCCCCATCGTTTCATAGGAACCCTATTAAATACCTCGTCAGTTCTCTTTTTATCGTTTATTAATGCGGTGTTCAGCTGTGTGTTCATATACCCTGGCGCAATTGCATTCACGCATATTCCTTTTGCGGCCCAGTCATTCGATAGGGCTTTAGTCAGTTGGGCTACCCCTCCTTTGGAAGCAGCATAGGCGGGTATTGTAATCCCCCCTAAATAACTCATAATTGATGCAATGTTTATAATTTTACCACCGCCGTTGTCCAACATGGTATTTCCAGCATATTTGCAATAATGGAATGTGGCATCAAGATTTACGGATAGCACTTGACTCCATACCTCTTCGGGAAAGTCTTCACTGGGATATCTTCTCTGTATTCCTGCCGAATTTATTAAAATATCTACAGTACCCCCTAAGATATTGAGAGATTCGTTGTAAGAATCCTTTACCTCACTTAGTTTACTCACATCAGCCTTTATGGGACTTATATCAAAACCATCTTTGGTAAATTCTTTACAAATATCAAAAACCCGTTCATCATAATCAATCACCACAGTTTGGGCCCCAGCTTGACAAATTGCTTCCACCATAGCTTTCCCCAAATCTCCGGCACCGCCAACTACAATGGCTTTCTTACCGTCTAAACGAAATTGACCTAGAATATTTTTTTTCATTGTATCGCTTTCTATCCCATAAACATTCCGCCGTTCACATCCAAGACAGAACCTGTGGTAAAACCAGCTTCCTCACTCGCGAAATAGCAAACGGCTGCAGCAACTTCCTCTGGGGTTCCGAATCTGCCTAAAGGAAATCTATTTAAAAGTTTTTTCTGTACTTCCTCACTCCGCACGGTTAACATTTCTGATTGAATGGTACCCGGCGCGACGCAGTTTACAGTAATATTTTTAGGGGCAAGTTTTCTGGCCAATCCATAGGTCAATGCAATAATTCCTCCTTTTGAAGCACTATATGCCATTCCATTTTCAAAGCCTCCCATGCGACCTGCATTTGAAGAAATATTGATAATCCTGGGGCATTCACTCCTTTCTAAATACTGTAGGCTCTTTTGAATTGTCATAAATGTTCCCCTCAGGTTAATGGCCATGACCTTGTCCCAATGGTCAACTGTCATTTCTTCAATACTTGATAGATCCAAAATACCTGCGTTATTGACTAAAATATCGATTCCCCCAAATATTTCATATGCTTTCTCCAAAGTATTTTCAATAGCAATTTCATCGGCCACATTACAGCAGAAACCTTTGATGTTATCTTCACTCGAATCTATACTTTTAGCCGCTTTTTCGGCACTATCCTTAGAAACACTCAGTATAGCTACCTTGTAGTTGAGCTTGTAAAAACTTTTGGCAATTGCATAACCAATATTTCCTGACCCTCCAGTGACCACCGCTATTTTACTCATAAATTGTATTTAATTTTGGGATTACTCGCTCAATAAAACAAACGATTAAGATATTATAACCAAGATACAATCATATTATTTCCTTTCTCATCAGAAATCTTAAGCGTGCTTTTAAATTCATTGATTTTTGTTTGTCTTTTTAGGGGAGAGTCCTCAACTACGTAGATTCTTGCAAAAACTTGTCTTTCGGTGCCCAGCCATTCTGGATAAACGGTATCCCCTTTTTTAAATCGTTGCGAAATGAAAATAACATTTTTATCAGAATTTAATATTTCCAACCCTTTAATATCATTGATTTTTCCACTGGAGAGAAGAACCCATATGGTGCAGGCACTCTTCCCGTCGAGGGTAAAATCATTTTTCTTCTGAAAATTATCTTCCCCAAAAACACCTGTGAAAGCAAAATTGAGGAGCATTTTTCTATGATCAAATCCATTGATATGGGAAAGGTGGATATGTGGGGCTTCACCTTGCAGTCTGAATCCAGGGTCATAGGCATAGAAACTACCATTATCAACGAAAAATTGGAGATTGAGAATACCGTTCTGTACGCCTATCTGTTCAAAAAAGTCACATAACTTGGGATGGACCTTTTTCATAAAAAGTTCTGTATGTTTGGATGGGTACAGTGCCCCCAAGCAAACAGGACTTGAATCACCCTGTTGCTTTGTCGTTATTCGATCATATGTAGCGGAGAGTAAGGGTACGCCATCTTTAAAAGTGTAATAAGCTGCCATATCATCACAATCCATATATTGTTCTACTAGGATTACCCCTTTTTTGGAAAACTTCAATGCGTTGACCACTGATGAGGTATAGTCATTTTCGTTCCTACAAATTTTCATACCAACGCCAGCACCGCTATCCACTGGTTTTACCATCAATGGAAAATTTAGTCCTTTTGGTTTTGTTATTCCCGAATTACGGGTTAGATATATTCCTGGAATATCTTGAACACCATATTTCTCGCAGTAACGTTTGAAGCCATCTTTACTACAAAATGCTTCTACCGCCTTTTCAGTCGCATAACAGGGTAATCCCAATTTCATACATATTTCCCAATAAGGCTTTACCAAGATGTCCGCAACTCCAACCAAGACACCATCAACATTTTTTTCTCTGGCGAGATTAACTATCTTGTCTACATTGAAGCCGTCAATCTCATAGGATTCAGAAGCATTTCTCTTTGCCGGTGCGTCGGGATTTGGATCAACCACAATGGTATATATACCCATGGATACGGAGATGTCAACAAGAACTCCTGTTTCTGGGTTGCCACCCAATAATATTAGTTTTTTGCTCACAACTTTAAATTTTTATAAAGTTTTTGTTTTTCTTGAACCAACATCAAGGTTCCTCGAAAAATCGCTGTTAAAACCTAAATTTTGAAGTAATATGGTAATATCTTTTTTATCATGATTGATTTCAACAATCTTGTCTGCACTTACCCCGACTAATTCTAAGTTAGATTTTATTTGTTGATGTGAGGAAGGGTTGGTCGTGGCAATTATCAAGTGATCAAATTCACCAGTGTCTATTTTCCCTATGGGTTGAACCGAGTTTTTACCGATAGTCATGGTATGAAAATCAATGTCAATCCATCGAGTAATTTGAAAATAGTTCATTTTTTCATTGGTACTCAATATGTGTTGCCCAAAAGAGCCAGAACTGTAAACAACCACCCTTGAATTCTTTCGGGTACCTAAAAAAGGGTTGAAAATAGCAGTATTGGGCTGGATTTCAATTAAGCCCCCTGATCGAATCAATATTAAGGAATACAAATAGTTAGTTAGTTGCTCCATTAAATTTGCTTCAGTCAAAAACGGGCTAAGCTTTTTCCTTAAAAAAACCAATAAAAGACTCAGTCTGTAATATTCCTTTTCTGGGTCTTCAATAGATTTTACTATCGAATCTGGTCGTTGTCTATAATAATATACGGGGATGTCACAAATGGTAATTTTTTTACAAATGGTGAGATATGTATAGGTTATTGCGGCATCTTCACCCATAATCACTTCATTCGGAATCTCGAACAAATATTGAACTAAAAGCTCTCTTTTGAAAAGCTTGTTCCAAACGTAGGTAGATATATTATGCTCGCAAAACTTGCCATTATATATCGCATTGGGTAAGATAAATGATTCAATATCTGATTTGTCAAAATTTCCAGTAAACAAAGGTTTAATGGTCTCTATTTTACCATCAAATTCCCTGTAGTGACCAGCAACGACCATATCAGAATCGTTAGCCAGGGCCATTTTATATAGCGTATCCAAATAAAAAACATCAATCCAATCGTCTCCATCTACATAAGCAACGTACTTAGCCTTGGCTCTTCGTAAACCAGCCTTTCGCGCACTTTGTAGACCTCCATTTTCTTTATGTATAACTGTAATTCTATTATCAGAAGAGGCGTATCTATCACATATTTCAGGACAATTGTCAGGGCTGCCATTGTCTACCAAAATAAGCTCAAAATTGGTAAAGGACTGCGACAAAATACTATCTATACACCTGGGCAAATAAGGTTCAATATTATGGATTGGTACTATAACACTAATTTCAGCTTCTACCATTCGCTTAAATTTTTATTGGTTGTGCATAAAAAAGTCCTCCCCCATAAATATCCCGAGGTCTATATGATTTCGCTGTGGTAATAAAAAGGTTGCCAAATTGGTCTAAACAACAAGAACTCACGTTGGGACAAGGTAGTTTTATTTGGTCTATTTTTTTTCCATTCTTGGGATTCCATTTGGATATCTGGCCACCACCCCATTCTGCAATCCATAACATCCCGTTTTCATCCATGCACATACCATCGGGGCTCCCTTCTCCCTTAAATTCGATAACATATGAATCAAATGTAGCTTTACCACTTGAGAGATCATAATTGTATTTTGCTACTTTTTTGGTAGGTGTATCGATAAAATAAAGAATGGTAGCATCTTCTGAGAAGGCTAGGCCATTTGAGATAGTGGTATCCTTTATGATAACAGTGTAATTTCCTTTGTAATAGGAATATACCTTACCAATTTTGTCTTTTATCTCCGGATAGCCCATAGTACCTATTATAAACCTACCTTTTGGGTCAACCGTTCCATCATTGTACCTTACAAAATCTGGTATCTCCATTTGAAATGCAAAGCTGTTTTTACCTGTATTGAAATCAATTTGATAAAATCCATTTTTAGAGGCGGCCAAGACTATTTTTTTGTCAATTATGAAAATACAACCGACGGGGGATTGCAATTTTATACTTATGATTTCCTTGGTATCGAGATTTAAGCAATACACCATACCGTCAAGAATAGATACAAAATAAAGAAAGTTGTTCAACGAGTCGTAGACAGGACCTTCTAAGAGTTCAGAATCATTATGAAATAATAGCTTAAACTCCATATGTTCTAAATATAGTGTCCCCCTGTAACCCGGATTATTGATCCTGTAGTCATAGCAGAATCTTCGGAAATTAGGTGCATGACAGTAGCAACGAGATCATTTGGGTTCAATATGCGCCCCATAGGAATGGCCTTGGCTGCTAGGTTATTCAGTTCTCTTTCATTCATTCCTTCTCCCGCCCTTAAATCCATTTCACCTTCGGTTTTCGTCCAACCCATAACCACATAATTAGATCTAATCTTATATTTTGAGTAATGATGGGAGATATGGGTCGAAAGGGTATAAAGACCTGCCTTTGTTAAAGCATATGCCGTTCGATCTTCGCTACCATAATCCATATGGGGAGAACCCATGAAAACAATGGAGCCAGAATCGTTTTCCTTCATATGTTTCAATACGTGCTTGAGTAAAAAGTAGGGAGCTTTTAAATTAATCTTGAATACACCATCAAACAATTCCTCGGTAGTGTCTAGTAAAGATGCAATAGGTGATATCCCCGCGTATACCAATAAGGCATCAATTTTTTTGAATCTCTTTATGGTTTCCAAATAATAGTTTTCAATACTGTCTATGTTGTTTAAATCAAGCGTATGGTGATATAAATTTTCAGCTCCTTTTAAGTCTTTTAAGTCGTTGATTATTTTACGGCCTTGTTCACTACTTCGACCACAAAATGCAACTTGATATCCCTTTCTATAGCAGGATTTTAAAACTTCCAGTCCAACTCCCTTGGCTCCACCGAGAATCATGACAGTATACATAATAAACTAGGTCTTATTAAATTATTTTGGATTTAAGTTTTCAAAAAACAATTTCAAAACTACTCATACGGTGATTAAACGCTTTTTTTTTCGACAAATTTTATTGTACTCCAGATTATAAGAATATTATCAAATGGCAAAGGTTTGATTCCTTTATTCTTCAACAAGTTAGGAAGAAAATAGGTGTTCAAAATATGGACATAAGTTAATTTTTAGCCGCTTGCCTATTAAGCAGCATAGCTGTACGTTGGTTAAACTTCAAAAAATAATGGAACGAAAAATCATTTGATTTATCCCTATGTATGGATTGTATGGATGAGTTTCATTGACGAAATGGACCGGTTAAGAAAAGAAACTTAAAATTTTGACCAAACGATTCGTTATTAATCTGTTTTAAAAGATATTTGAGCAAGCATATGTCAATAAATATTTGTGAAAATTCCGGTAGTGGATATTATTTAAAAAGTGTCTTGTTAATTTTTTAAATCGAGGTTCGAATATTCTTCGATTTAGTACGTTAGTCTAAATATAAATTCTAAATACTATGAAAGTTGTTTTGTTGGCAGGAGGTTTTGGCACTAGATTGAGTGAAGAGACTCAAAATATACCTAAACCAATGGTGCCCATCGGGAATAAGCCGATTTTATGGCATATCATGAAAATTTATTCTGCTTATGGGTACAATGATTTTGTGATTTTGTTGGGATACAAAGGGTATGTCATCAAGGAATATTTTTCAAATTATTTTCTTCATCAATGTGATGTGAGTATTGATATTCAGAATAATAAATTGGAGATTATCAATAATGAAGCGGAACCTTGGAAAGTTACCTTGGTTGATACTGGGCTTAATACTATGACAGGTGGAAGGATTAAAAGGGTAGAAGAGATGATAGGAGATAACAGATTTATGTTAACCTATGGTGATGGTGTTGCGAATGTTAATATAAATGAATTGGTTCAGAGTCACGAACAACATGGGAAAGCACTTACCATGACGGCAGTGCAACCTGAAGGACGTTTTGGTTCTTTGAAATTTATCGGAAATGAACAGGTCGCTTCCTTTCAAGAAAAACCAAAAGGTGATGGATCTTGGATTAATGGAGGTTTTTTTGTTTGTGAACCCAAAGTTTTTAAATACCTGAAAGATGGAGATACCACCATTTTTGAACGTAGCCCATTAGAGAATATGGCCAGGGATGGAGAGTTATATTCTTACAAACACTACGGGTTCTGGAAACCAATGGATACACTTCGGGATAACAAAGTTCTCAATGAGATGTGGGAAGAAGGAAAAGCTGATTGGAAAATATGGAAATAAATAAACTTTTTGGTGGTGCCTACAGCGGCACAAGGTGTTTAGTTACAGGGGACAGTGGGTTTAAGGGATCTTGGCTGGTAGCTTGGCTCGCTCAAATGGGTGCTGAAATAAAAGGGTATGCTTTGGCTCCTGTTACACGAGAACATCATGTGGGACTATTGCAAACCGAGTACGAGTCCATAGAAGGTAATATTTTAGATTATGATAAGCTTAAATCTGTAGTTGAAGATTTTCAGCCGGAAATTATTTTTCATCTGGCGGCCCAAGCCATTGTAAAGTACTCGTATGATAACCCTATTGAAACCTATAAAACCAATGTAATAGGAACCCTTAATATTTTTGAAGTCGCCAGACAAACAGGATCGGTAAAGGCGATCGTCAATGTTACCAGTGACAAATGCTATGAAAATAGGGAATGGATTTGGGGATATAGGGAGAATGACCCCATGGGAGGTCATGACCCTTACAGTTCCTCAAAAGGATGTGCGGAATTATTGACACAGTCTTATAGAAAATCCTTTTTTAATGGTACAGACAAAACATTGTTGGCAAGTGCCAGGGCAGGTAATGTAATTGGAGGAGGGGATTGGTCCCAAGATAGATTAATACCTGACCTTATTAAGGCCGCTGTTATCGGAGGCGAAACCGAGATAAGAAACCCTTTGGCAACCAGGCCCTGGCAACATGTATTAGATCCACTTTCGGGCTATCTTATGTTAGGATGGAAATTGGTCAGTGGAGAAAAAGAATTTGCACAAGGCTGGAATTTTGGGCCATACCTTTCAAGCAATCTTTCTGTCCGAGAGATAACAGAAGAAGCCAAGGAATTTTGGTCTAAGATAAAGTATACCGTAAACACCAATGAAAATGACCATCATGAAGCCAATCTTTTGATGTTGGATTGTTCTAAGTCGAATAAATTATTAAAATGGACACCGGTATGGGATAGGTCTGAAACAATTCGGAAAACTATAGTGTGGTATAAAGATTTTTATGAAAAAGGTAAAGTGAATACGGAAGAGGATATTGCCCAATATATTCAAGATGCCACAATCAAAAACAAAGTGTGGACCCACGCATAAATTTTAAGAAAGCTCGAGTATTGGTTACCGGAGGTGCCGGATATTTGGGAAGAAGTCTTATATCTCAATTGGTACGATATGGTTGTAATGAAGTACACTCCATTGATTTGGAAAAGACCAGTGAAAAAAACTCAAAGCTTATTTCCCATCGAGTTGATCTCTTGGATGCTCCTTCATTATTGAACACGGTTAAGAGCATAAATCCTACCTTGATATATCATTTGGCTGCAAATCTTAACCGTTCAAGGGATTTTTCCGATATAATCAAGCCATTAATGGAAGTAAACTTAATCGGTACCATCAATATCCTAAATGCATTAGAGCATGTAAGTTACACCAATTTTGTCTTTATTAGTACCAGTGAAGTTTATGGCGGCAAGAACCTAACTCCTCCATTTATGGAAGCTGATGAATTTGTTCCCGCGTCCCCTTATTCATTATCAAAGTATTGTGCTGAAATGGCAGTAAAAACTTTTTCGGCGATTATGGAAAAAAAATTTGTGATTCTTCGTGTGTTTAATTTTTTAGGGTTACACATGCCAAAAACCTTTTTTCCTTCACATCTTAAAGAGAAACTTGGTCAGGATGAAGATTTTTCCATGACTTTAGGCGAACAGGTAAGGGATTATCTCTACTTAGATGATGTTGTTGAAGCTTTACTGTTAGCAGGTATTACCGATAAGACCAACGAAGTGTACAATGTGTGTTCAGGAGAAGGTCTTTCAATTCGTGAGTTTGCTGAAAAAGCAAAAGCCATTATGAACAGTACATCAAAAATTCATTATGGTGCAATACCTTATCGGGACAATGAAGTTTGGAATATGGTAGGTGAGAATACTAAAATCAAAGAATATTTAGGTTGGTCCCCAAAAACCTCTATTTGGAAATATTTTAATGAATAGTTCATTATGTGTTTATTGCGTGCCTTTAAATGCTTCCATTGTATCTGTTTCGCTGGCTGAAATATCTTCTTTCAAAAACACTTTTTTTACTGTTTTTGAAAGAATTTTTAAATCTATGAAAAAGCTTACATTGTCAACATACCAAACATCCAAAGAAAATTTTTCCTCCCAACTTATGGTATTTCGTCCATTGACCTGCGCCCAACCTGTGATACCGGGCCTAACTTCATGACGCCTCGCCTGCTTCTGGTCGTATAAGGGCAGATAGCTCACCAATAGGGGTCTAGGGCCTACTAATGACATATCACCTTTAAGAACGTTAAAGAGCTGCAAAAGCTCGTCTAAAGAAGCGTTTCGGACAAAACCACCTACTTTGGTGATGCGTTGTACATCAGGCAAAAGATTGCCATATTGATCTTCTTTATCATTCATCGTCTTAAACTTAATTATGGTAAAGATTTTTTCATTTTTACCAGGTCGTTTTTGAAAAAAAAATGGTTTTCCTTTATTAGCAATGGTAAGAAGTATGACTAATACTATAATAAATGGGAATAATATTACTATGGCCATTAATGAAATTAGAAAATCAACCAATCTTTTTAAAAATATCGAATACATTTTTTTGTTAGGGTTCAATGGATTACAGTTAGATTTAAGACCCAATTATGATAATGCTGAATACTCCTTTAAAATTTCATTCCAAATCTTTTGCCTACTAAACCTAGAGGAAATTAAATCTCTTATTTTGTGGCTGTCCAGTGTCTCCAAATTTTTTGATGATACGTAGTGTAACATCGCTTTGTATAAAGCATCTTCATTTTTAGGAGGTATTAATATTCCATTTTCTCCTTCTAAAATAATTTCATTACAACCATTAATATTTGTGGCAATAGTAGGGAGGCCCATAGCCCCCGCTTGCATAACTACATTAGGAAAGCCTTCTCGATAACTTGGAAATACCATGGCATTGGCAATTGCAAAAAATGGTCTTACATCTTTCTGAAAACCTACATATATGATATTTGGATGGTTGTGTATCAATTTTTCGATTTCGGGTAAAACTGGATCCAAATGCCTTTCATAAGGTCCTACTAAAAGAAGTTTTGCCCCTTTATGCATCTTATTCATTTTATTGAACGCACTCACCAATTCATTTACTCCTTTATCCGTTACCATGCGCCCAACAAAAAGGAATATAGGATGGTCTTCTGATATGCCCATAGAATCTCGAAATGCCTTTTTGAACTCGGCCGGGTATAAATTAGGGTTAAAATAATCCACATTTATTCCATTGGAACTTCCATTGCCGATTACCTTTACTTTTTCTGTTGCAGTATATCCATTGGTAAGAATAATGTCCATTAAGCCATATGAATTTGGATAAATTTTGGTTGCGAAGAAATAGGTAATTTTTTCGACAAAATCCAAGACTTTTCTTCGTATTCCCGTTACCTCTAAGAGGGGGAGACCCGCTATGGTATGCAATCTATGGGGAACCCTGGCAAGATAGGCTGCAAACATGGCCAGTGTTCCTGCCTTGGGAGTATGGGAATGTACGATTAACGGCTTTTCCTTTTTAAAAATTTTATAAAGTCGTACAACTGCCCTAATGTCCTTCAAAGGAGTGATTTTTCGGGTCATTTTCACCCCGTACATTTTTATTTGTTCCCTGTTCTCTAAAAATTTTTTAGAAGCCTCATTGTCAAAGCTAGCGATACCAATTACATTATAATAATTGCCCATGAACTTGAGTTGACCCTCCAGGAGGCCCAACATTGAACTGGAAACGGTAGTAATCCGAATTAGTTTAGTTTTGGTCATTTGAATTTATAAATCGTCTAGGCATGCATTGTCTCAGGGAAACGGTTTTATTGTGAAAGTATTGTAACTACTACAATCTCTTTTAAGATAAACTTTCGCTATTTCTATTCTGTTGTATTGCATTTTTTCTGCCCTTTTGGCAGAATTCTTCTCCGACTAATTTTATTGGAAAATTGCATCGGCATATTTTTGTAAAATGCTACTTTTTTCAAAATCTTTTACTCTTTCCGTAACGGCAAGCTGACAATCAGTATAGTAATCGTCATTTTTCATAAAGTATTTTAAGCCTTTCTTCATTAACTCTAAATGATTCACTGGTATCAGTATACCGTTTTTGGTAACGATAAGCTCTTCTTTACTTTCTCCTTGGTACCCTAGTATTTCATTTGGGCCAGAATCACAATTTGTGGAAAGAATAGGTAGACCGCACGCCATGGCCTCCAATAATACATTCGGGAATCCCTCATGATTAGAAGAGAAAACGAAAAGGTCCGCTGATTTCAAATACTTAAAAGGGTTGGTTTGATGCCCAAGTAGGAACACCCTATCCTGTAAATCCAACTCTTCTATTAGTTTTTCTATTTCATCTATCAATTCCCCTAGGCCTATCAAGTATAACCTAACTTTTGGTAAATCGGAGATTGCTCTGATTATCAACATCTGGTTCTTTAAGGCAATTAGTCTCCCGACGGTAATTATGTTAAAATAATCTTCGTCAAAAAAATTATTAATTGGTACGATATCTTTTATTTTTTCTAAATCAATCGGGTTTTGTATCGTGATGACCTTATCTCTGGTAATATTGAAGTTGTTTACCAAGTCTTCTGAATTTCCAAAAGAATTTCCAATTATTAAATCAGAATTTGGATAAATTGAAGCAATAAGGCGTTTATTTATTTTTGATTGTACATTTCCATAGCTATAGGTCAAACTTGTGAACGATCTTACTCCCAATACTAATCGGGCTTGGTTTTTAAACAGGGTTCTCGATAAGACATTAATCAGATTTGGCCTTGTAAGTAAACTAAAGGAATAATCGATTTTTAATTCTTTGGTCAGCTTTGCATACTTAAAGGTCAAAAAGGGTAGGCTAATAAATTTTATTATTCCTTTTTCATTAGATCGTGACTTCCCGAGAATATGCAGTTTTATGTCCTTATGTAAAGGAAACCGTATGTTTTTTTCCATCAGAATTAAATGGACGGTAACATCTTGTTGAAAAAGGTATTCCAAGAAATAAGAAACAAACCTTTCAGCACCTCCAGGACCGAGACTAAAAATGAATACGCCTATTGATTTTCCCCTTAATGATTTTTCTGTTTTCATCCGTTTTATATCTGAAGAAAATTCAATTTTGAATTTAATTTTTCATACCATGCATATGATTCCAAAAAGTAACTGTGCTTAGTGAAGAAACTGTCTTAAAGGTTCACTATAGTTAAGATAATAGAAATGTTCTCTAGAAGTTTTTATCGCGTTGGGGATTACTTTTTTATAAAGTATATTGAGATTTTCAATCACAAACTTTAATTTTTTGTACATTTCAAAATCATTATCTGGCGGTACAATGAATCCATTTATACCATCTTTGATATACAGCCCATTATCACTTATATCGGTCACAATGGTTATTTTTTTATGATTAAGATAATCTGATAGTTTTGTAGAAAAACCATACTTGTTTTGGAGGCTGAACCCACGTGGAAGCACCAATATATCTTGTTGACTTAAAAAACTAGAGAACTGTTTTGAATCAAGATTACCAAAATAGGAAATTTCTTCTCTCAGTTTATAAATAGATTCAAAGCGTTCTTTGTAGTCATTGAAAATAGATCCACATAAATTAAAAGAAATGGGCAATCCCTGTTCCTTTAGCTTTTTAATGATATCAATAAAGTTCTCCAGATTTTCCTTTGTTGGGTGTATACTACCAGAAAATCCGATATTAATTACTCCATTGGTGGCATATTTTTTGTTTGATTTTTCAAAGACCATATAAGGATTGGTTAATATAGGTACTCTTAAAGAATTTTTATTGAATTTTTTGGCATAAGTTTCAATTGAACTTGAAATGCATACAACCCCATCGTATATTGATATCAAGGGTTCCATGAAAGTGAATATGGTTTTAAAGACTATTTTCTTTAAGGAATATTTCGGCTTCCTGATTGAGACTTTTGAGTGAAAATGAGATGTATGCTTTCTGATTTCATTTAATTCTGTATACAAAGATTCTCTTTTAATCAATTTTAAATAGCATAATGAGATTAGCTCTAACGAAATTAGTGGAAATGGGTAATGCAAAAAAACTTGTTTTCCAACTTGGCGGTTGGCAAAATCTCGTAATCGCCTAACAAATTTGAAAACTTGGAAAGGGTTTTTGGTCAGCTTTTTATCTTTTAAAACAAATATGTTAGGGGAAATCTCAATAAAACTTTTTATTGACAAGCGGTCAGTACAACAACTGATTAAGTATACTTTATTGTTTTGGTCAGCTATAGCTTGTGCATAATACAACATTCTTGTTGTTCCAGCACTCCCCTGTGTAAAATCAAAATGACTGTAGATGTAGTAATGTTTTGTTTGCATTAACAGACACCTATTTGGACCATACGACCCTGTTTACATAATCCACATAGGAAATAATGATCCTTACCACCTTCTCACTTACATTGGGCATTGAGTAGTCATCTACCTCCCTAAAATTTCTGTTTGGATTTCTTTCTTGGACATCCAGTGCCTCCAAAGCCTGTAATATTCGTTCAGGATTTAAACCTACCATCATTACAGATGCTTCTTCCATGGCCTCAGGACGTTCATGGGCCTCACGTATGTTCAATGCCCTAAAATTCAATACGGAAGATTCTTCCGAGATAGTACCACTATCCGAAAGCACGGCGAAGGAGTGATATTGTAGTGCGTTGTAGTCTGAGAAACCGAGAGGTTTTAAAAATAGAACGTTTTCATGTGCCTGAACCTTTTTCTCATCCAACATTTTACGGGTACGTGGATGAGTAGATACAATTATGGGATAATCATATTTTTCTGCAATTAGGTCCAAGGATTTAAGGAGACCTTCGAAATTTATGGGATTATTGATATTCTCTTCACGATGGGATGAAACAACAAAGTATTTTTCTTTTTCCAGCCCTAGGTCCTTTAGCACGTTTGATGCTTCTATTTTTGATTTGAACTGTCCTAATACCTCATACATAGGGCTTCCGGTTTTGATTATCCTGTCAGGGGGTAAACCCTCCCTTAGAAGGTATTCCCGTGCAATATCACTATAGGTAAGATTGATATCGGCAACGTGATCAACTATTTTTCTATTTGTTTCCTCAGGCACACGTTGGTCAAAACATCGGTTCCCCGCTTCCATATGAAAAACAGGAATCTTCCGCTTTTTGGCAGGAATAGCACAAAGACAAGAGTTGGTGTCACCCAGAACCAAGAAAGCGTGAGGTTTTAGTTCTTCCAAAATGGGATCTATCTTGATTAAGATTTGTCCCACTGTTTCCGAAGCATTTTTCCCTGCGGCATTCAAAAAATGGTCTGGACGGCGTATGCCCATGTCCTCAAAGAATATCTCATTTAGTTCGTAATCGTAGTTTTGCCCCGTATGAACTATAGTATGTTCAATCGCATTGTTGGTATCCAAAGCTTTTAATACGCAGGCCAAGCGAATAATTTCGGGCCTGGTGCCCACTACTGTAAGTACTCTAAGTCTTTTCAAAATCGTTTAATTAGATTGATTTTTTTCAACGTCCTCAAAATAAGTATCGGCATCTTCAGGATTATACGGTTCGTTAATCCAGAATAAGGTTATTAACTCGTCATCTCCAATATTGGTGATGTTATGGGTATGCCAAATGGGCATATCAACATAGGAAGGTTCCTCACCGTCGAGGGTATAATTTATGACCTGATCCGTACCGATACGGCGCAGTTGTATTCGTGCTTTTCCTTTTATTACGGCAAAGCGTTCGGCTTTTCGTGTGTGAAAATGGTTGCCCCGTGTTATTGCGGGAACTGTGGTGGAAAACGAAAACTGTCCACTGGTTTGGGCACGTGTAATTTCTACAAAGCTCCCTCGTGGGTCGGTATGCTTAATATATGCTACAGGATAATGGGATTCGGGGACATAGCATCGAAATGTATTAAAAAGTGCTTTTTCAAATGCATTGTCTAAATTGGGAAACACCCCATTCTCCATATAATCTTTTCGATATTGCTTCAATAGAATTAAAAGTTTAGAAACTTTGATATAGTGATTCGGTAATATATCAATACCAGAACTGTGTTCATTCAATTTTTGTCCTTTTGCCTTTTCAAAGATGGCATCAATAAGAACTGCTACCAGTTCATTGATATAAATGAGGCCAACTTCACTATCATTAATGATTGACACCTCTTCATCCCTTGCAATTTTATGGCAAAAAGTTGCCACTACAGAATTGTAATTAGGTTTTCCAAAGGGGCCGAACACATTGGGAATGGTCAATGAAGTAAATTTCGCACCACTTTTTTGACTCCAATCTTCAAACAGCTTTTTCCCTTCTTTTTTTGACCTTCCATAATGATTGTCACGAAGCTCTTGGGATGATGATGAAAAAATGATATGCGGAGTGACTTCTTTTGATTCACAGGCAGCAATCAACTTTTTGACTAAATCCACATTAGTTTTGTAAATCACATTTGGATTTTGATGGCGGTTCATTGCCGCTAAATGCACAATGACATCGCATGAAGCCACGAAGTCTTTTAAATGAGAAGGCTCTTCAAAAAAGGACCTTTCAAAACCTACCAATTCAATCCGGTCATCCAATGATAAGGTAGTGTAGAGGTGGTAACCTACAAAACCGGCCTGTCCTGTTATCCCTACTTTAAATTTCTTTTCTTTCATCAGTTATATTTTCCAGTCTGCCGACCACCGCTCCAACGAAAACCTAAAATCATCATTTTTAGATTCGTCTAACGAAAAGTTTGAAAAAACCTGAAGAGCGGCATTTTCGTTTATTGCCTTGAATGCTGTTGCATAACCTTGGGGAACACAAAGCACTTTAGGTTCTATGTCATTTAGGATGTATTTTGATGCCTCCAATTTATTTGAAGGTTTCTCAAAATTGTCAACCTTGATAATATTGATAATAAAACCTCCTCTTAAACAGTAGAACCACTTTTTCTCTATTTTATGGGCCTGCCATCCTCGTATTTGTTCGGAATCAGCTGGAGTAATTTCGTAAAACCGGACCACTTCATTCATATTAAAACCATTAAAAAACCGCACACTGCCCCGATGGTCGGTAAAGTTTTCTCCGCTAACTACGCATTTTTCAAGCATTGAGTGATTCTTTTATGAAATCAAGGTTAAGCAGTGTTTGCTTGAGCTTTTCGTTGGTCTGTTGTTCGGTATTATGGGAATGATAGTCTTCTATTTCGCTAACATCTATCTCACCTTCAGAGAAGTAGCGACTGTAATTCAAATCCCGGTTATCAGCAGGAATTCGATAGAATTCGCCCATATCCTCTGCCTTTTGCATTTCTTCTCTTGTACATAGTGTTTCATAAAGCTTTTCCCCGTGCCGGGTTCCTATCACCTTGATCTCATTATTTGCATTAAACATTTCCCGTATGGTCTCCGCCAAATCTCCAATGGTGCTCGCCGGTGCTTTATTGACAAAAAGATCCCCTTGATTGCCATGTTGAAAGGCAAATAACACCAAATCAACAGCATCTTCCAATGACATTAAAAATCTGGTCATCTTTGGGTCGGTAACGGTAAGAGGGGAATTCTCTTTTATCTGTTTTACAAATAAGGGTATTACAGAGCCACGAGAGGCCATTACATTACCATAACGGGTTAGACATACAATAGTTCCGTTTTCAGGAATATTTCTGGAGGCGGCAACAGCAACCTTTTCCATGAGGGCCTTACTGATACCCATAGCATTTATGGGATAAGCGGCTTTATCTGTGCTCAAACAAATGATGCGCTTTACGTCATTTGCTATGGCAGCATCTATAGTATTTTGAGTGCCAAATACATTGGTCTTTGTTGCTTCGATAGGGAAAAACTCGCAAGAGGGTACTTGTTTTAAGGCGGCCGCATGAAATACATAATCTACACCGTTCATGGCTTTTGCAATACTGTCATAGTCACGTACATCGCCAATATAAAATTTCACCTTATTATTTTTTAGGCGATTGCGCATGTCATCCTGTTTTTTCTCATCACGGGAGAAAATTCGGATTTCCTTTATGTCGGTCTCTAAAAATCGGTTGAGCACTGCGTTTCCGAAAGAACCGGTCCCCCCAGTGATTAATAGTGTTTTGTTTTTAAACATTCTGTTTTTTTATAAATTTTAAATAATAACTTAACATAATTATTAGATATATAAAACTCGCAAAAACCTTAGTTAGTATGGCGCCATTGATATTGAAATATTTAACAAGAATTGTATAGCCTAGAATATTAACCGCGCCAACCCAAAAAGCTGCATTCCGTAGCAATACCCCTTTCCCTTTTGCTCCAAGAAATCTATTAAACAAATCCCCATACCCATGAAAAACAAAGCCGATAATAGTATATTTTGCTATATCCGCAACGGGCAAAAAAGCTTCTTTATAAAAGGTAAGAATTGCATAATCAATTAAAGAATAGAATATTAACAGGGCACATAAAGTGCCTAAAATACTGAAAATGTATACTTTACTCGGTATAGAAGACATATTAACAAAATGCTTGAAAAATACCGTCCCTAAGATTGAGGGAATGGCCAGCATTGGTCCACAAACTGTTAATGCTAACATAAAAAAGCCTACCTGTGTAGTATCCAAATAATAAGCAATACTAAAACCGGCTATATGCGTCGTAGCTTTTCCAGCTAAACTCCCGAAATAAATGGGTTGCCCATTTGTTTTGTTTTCTAGGAGTAATTCTGTACGAAGGCTTTTATCATATCCAAAATCAGGTTTTAACAAGGCAAAAGTTCCAAGTACTATAATCAATGAAATCCCATAAGTCAAAAACAACACCCAATCAATATCTAAGGGGACATATTTATTTAACAAATAAGAACATGTTAAGTAGAGAAATAGAGGTAAAACACCAATTATTGCCAAGGTTGTGATTTTATGTAACCCCTTAAGTAATTCTTGGATAGCAATGGCCCCGATAATAGCAGCTACAATGAAAAAATATTTCCATATGGAACTATTCAATTTATTTTCAAATAAATACGGATTTATAAAGACAAAAATGAAGTAAAGAAGCATTCCAACAATGGATACTAACCCGAAAATAGTTATGAACAAAGCAATATACTTTTTCTCTTTGGATTCATCTTTATTCATAGCAACCAATCGAGTAAGGGAAATAAAGAAGCCAACAGTCACAATACTGACAATAAATCGAGCAGCAGTTTCGATAAACTTAAACTCACCAAAACTTTCCTCTCCCAGTATTTGGGAATTGAATATGCTCACTAGAAAACCCAAAGCCATGCCCAATATACTAGTGCTGAACATTATAATCGATTTCTTAATGGAACCTTCAATCATTTATTTTGAATTTAAACTATACTTAAATAATACTCTGCCTTGCAAGATAGAAATGATGAAAAAAAAGAAGTCCACCGACATAGTACTATAAATAGCTAGACCACCTAACGCTAAAACCCAAAGAATTAGTACGAAGCACTCTACTTGGGTTTCATAATCCATTTTTCCTCTCAAGATTAACTTTATTGGGAGTAGAGCGCTCAAATAAAAATAAGTTAGTACCGGTATAAGTCCTCCCCACCAAAACAAGTATAACCATTGGTTGTCTAAATATGAACTTGTATAACCGCCTTTGGAATAACTTGCAAAAAACCCCTTTCCGGTAATCAATTCTGTAAAATTTAACTGGCTGAAAAATGCCATGAGTTGACCAGACCGAGTATCATCCGTGCCTCTGTTGAGTAAACGCTCCATAGAGTCATTCAAAATACCAGTATTTAAAACGAGGTAGGCAAAGCCAATGAAACCCACTATCAATGCGATAGAGTATTTTTGGCGATTCTTCGTGTGAAAAAAATCAAAAAGGATAGTTATCAAATAGATGATAAGGAATGACCTAGTCTGGATTACCAAAGCAAGTACAATTCCCATGATAAGACTAAACAATCTTAGCCATCTTAGTTTAGGTTTATTTTTTAACATTAAAAAGACATATGGTGCAACCCATATGAGGTTAACGGCATAGACTCGGTATTGACTTAAAGCTTGTCCCCTCCATAGCCCAACTCCGGACTCCACCATCTTAACAATTGCCAAAAGGGAAATAAATATTGATGAGAAAAACAAAAATTTCTTGAATGATTCAAATCTCTTTGTATCATAACTAACAAAAATAAGTCCCAAACAAATCCAGGGCCCGATTCCTTTAGTAGACATAAATTGAGTCATATTTGAAGGGTCGGCTCCACTGAATATATAGTTTAATGAAACATAAATAACCAAGGTCAAATAACAGAAATAAATAGAAAAATGATATTTTGCTTTGGAAAGAAAAAGGGAAAATAAAGAAGAGACAAAAATTAATATTACTGACAGAATCCTAAGATACCTTTCAGACCCAAGTGTTAGTCCCTCGTTGTTCAGGCTGTTGTATAAACGCTCTTGTGCAAAGTACATAAAGAACAGACTTAAAAACAACCCTGCAAACATTAATAAGGAGACTAATTTTGTAATTCGATTTGATGAGTTCAATAGAGAGGTTTAAATATTTTTTGAATTTTATGAATTTGAAGTTGATATAAAAATCAAACGTAAAGTTTTATCTGAAATTATTCTTTGATACTGCAAGAAAACTATTAGTTGTCAAAAGACACTTTTTTACTAGGTTTTTACTTGAAGACAAAACTTATGGTTTGTAAAGATTTTCCTATGTTCATTAAAGTGTAAAATTGAGAATTGTTTTCATCTTTTACGCTACTATTTGAACAAATATGTACCCTGGGGTACAAAACGAACACTAATCTTTCAAAATAAATGAAAACGTATAACAATATTTAATTTGAACAATAAGGCCAAATTCTACTGATTTAACCGGAACTTAAGTATTGTAAGGTTAATATATTTCTTTTATTTGTGAGATATTTAATATTATTCGGAATTTGCTTTCTGGTATTAGAAACATTCTCACCTATCAAGACCAATGATGACTGTTAAAGAAACAACGAATCCGTTATTTACCGTGTTCACTCCTGTGTTTAATCGAAAGCATACAATACATAGGGTCTGGAACAGCTTACAGAGTCAAACATACAATAATTTCGAATGGATTGTAGTGAATGATGGGTCTACAGATGGTATAGAACCAATACTGGAAGACTACAAAAAAAAAGCCAAATTCCCGATGAGAATTTATCATCAAAAAAATAGTGGAAAACATATGGCTTTCAATAGGGCAGTAGAAGCAGCATTGGGTGAGTTACTGGTTCCTGCAGATTCTGATGACAGTTTTGTTGCTAACACCTTAGAAACATTTCAAAGGCAATGGTCTAAATATAAGGCTGATTCAATTTCGGGAATCTCAGTCTTATGCATGGATGAAGATGATAGAATAATAGGCGATAAATTTCCAAAAGAAGGATTGTCAAATTATATTGAGATGGTATATAAATACAAGGTGAAAGGGGAAAAATGGGGGTGTATCAAAGTTAATGTGATGAAGGAGTTTAGGTTTCCCTCTGTAGAAGGAAATTTTTTTCCAGAAAGTTATGTTTGGTCACAAATAGGACTAAAATATCAAACTGTTTATTTAAATATACCCCTTAGAAAATATTATCAGGATGCTGGAAATCAAATTATGAAAATGAAAAAACCTTCGCTAAATAATTTAAAGGTCAAGGCTACCTATTTTACATGGTGGATTAATCATGTGTTTCCTGTTGCCAGTAGATATATGTCTATGAGAGATAGACTAAAACAATTTTTATCTATGTGGAGATACTCTATTTTAGTCGATAAATCATTTGTTCAAGTCCTTAAAGAAATACCCTCGATAAAAAATAAAAATTTAGCGAGAATCACATTTTTGCCCTCTTTCTTACTTTTCAAAATCTTGAAGTGGCGACCTTCTTGATCATCATCGGTACGGAACCTTTTGTATTCAGTATTCTTTTTTTTACAGTATAAATAAAAGAAAGCCCATAGTGCAACGATTACAAATCAAACTTTTGATTTTAGGTTCATTTAACAGCTTGGGATTTAGGTTTTCTTGCATTTCATCGAAAAAAATAATTTTTTATCGACTTAATTGTGTTTTTTGAATAATTTTAAATCCCAAATTAATATTGAACTTTTTACAAGACTTGATCTACAACTATGAACTTTTACCCCACGAAATTCATTGTGATTAGCTTTTTGTTTTTTCTTTTGTCATGTTCCGCTGATACAGACCTGTTTGAAGAAGCGATTGCGGAAAATATTGAAGAAAATATAAATGAAAATATTGAGGAACAACAAAGCAAGACTGTTTTTTTATCCCCAATCAACGATGCTTATTTGGAGAATGGTGAACGATTTAATGATGAAATAATACGTTTAGAACCAGATTTGCGCACTAGTTATTTGATGTTTGATTTAAGTGAATTAAAGGGAAAACTTGAAAATGCCGAACTAGTGTTAACAGTAACTGATGATGCTGGAGATGGAATTATAAGAGTTTACAAGGGTAGTCATAATGATTGGACAGAAGAGAACATTTCTGTTGAAAATGCCCCAAAATTGGAGAGTGTAATTTCTACTTTGTCCGGTTCTTATTTATTGGGAATGACCGAAACCTTGAATTTAGCCAAAGCCTATCTTGATTCCGACAAACTAAGTATTGTATTGAGGCAAGAAACTGGTAACGATATTGCTTTGGCATCTAAGGAAAATAATTCCGAAGATGGACCTCTATTAAAAATAACTTATATCCCCTCAGAAATCAGTATCTCAGAAGAGATCGATGAAGAAGATTCTGTTGAAGAATTTTCAGAAAAAATAGATGAATTAAAAGCTTTTCCATCTGCTTATGGTGCTGGATCTGACGCAAGTGGCGGTCGTGGTTATCCTGTGATTAAAGTGACTAATCTAAAGGATAGCGGTCCAGGTAGTCTAAGAGAGGCTTTATCTGGTGGAAATAGAACTATTGTTTTCACTGTTTCTGGTATAATTAATCTGAAAAGTGCAATAACGGTTTCTGGCGATAATATTACAATCGCCGGTCAGACAGCTCCTTCCGGAGGTATTGCTATTTCAGGTACTCATATAACTAACCGTATTATTTGGCGAGGGAACAACGCTATCATACGATATATTAAATTTCGTCCCGTGTTTGATCCACAGGGCATAGTAGACGGAGTTGATTTTAGTGGAAACGAAAATATTATTATTGATCATTGTTCCTTTGCTTGGGGAGGTGATGAGGTGATAAGTTTTGTAGGTTCTTTGGGAAACCAGCCAGATAATATTACATTTCAAAGAAATATTATTTACAAGGGATGGAAGGGTTCTATATATGGGTATTCACGTTGGTATGATGATGGGCAAGTTGAAAGGCCTACAGGAGATTTTAGCTACAACAATAATTTAGTTGCCCATACAAGTCATCGAATGCCCGGTTTTGCTACAGATGATCGTTTTGACATTATAAATAATGTTATACATAATTGGTTTGAAAGAATTACTGTTATGAATCGTGCAACAGGTTCTGAAGTTAACTGGATGAATAATTATGTGCAAGGGGGGTGTTTTGATACCAATCCCAACACTAAACAATTTAAGTTCAACGCCGTAGGTTATGATCCATCTCTTCCTACGCCATTAATCTACGTAAGCGGTAACTTTTATGACGAATTTCCATCGGCATCACAAGAATCCTTATTTAGATATTGGAGTAAGGGGAAGCCACCTAAAGAAACCGGCGATCAGCTTGACGCAGAATTTTTTGTCAATTCTGCGTACCCCCAAATTACTAACTCTTTCGAACCCTTGACAGCACAAGAAGCAAAATTGAACTTGACTAATGGAGGTGCTGGTGCTGTTTGGCGATTAGATCTTGATGGAAATAGAGTGGAGGATATTGATATTCTTGATTCTGCCGCAATCAGTGACGTGGCCAATAATGTTTGTGTTCCATATACCTATAGAGAGGCTGATTGGCAAAATTCTGCAGAATACTCCAATTATCGGTCAACAATTTCTGAGTCACCCATTAGTGTGCATCCTATGGACTACGATGCTGATAATGATGGAATGCCAGATATTTGGGAAACATCGGTATTTGGTAATCTCAGTAGGGATGGAAGAGGCGATTTAAACGGTAATGGATATACAGATTTGGAAGAGTATTTAAATTTAATTGATTTGTAAGCTCCGTTCGTTGTTGTTCATTAGAGAATTCAGTTCACTACCTATTTATTTTATATATAAAGTAATTTATGATAAGTTGAAATTACCAAAAAGCAATGTCTTCGGAATAATATCGAGATAAATTTGAACACATTATAAGGCCAACAGATGATTTCTTTAAATGTATCGTCTTGTCTATGAATTGCTTAAATGGCGCAGAGTAGCTTTTCCGGTAAATATAAGGTATTCCTCATTTTACACATTTGGACAACTAAAATTAAAGATTACAGCAAGTAGTAAGTTTGGAAAGATACATGACCATCACTACTTTGATTCGGGGATGCTTGATTTCAGAAAAGATATTATTACCATGTATAATCCAATCCTATGGTTATTAAATCCTGATATACTCAATGTTATTTTTTGAATAAACAATATGTAGGGATACTAAATCAAGGAAAAGATTTTGGTAATTTGTGTAGTATTCTATTCTTATCTGCCCGCCACCGCCATGCACTAAAGTGATTTATATAACTAGAAATTGCTTACTGAAAACATATAAGACCATTTTTTATAAATGTCCTAAAGCCTGGCCTCTACCCGTTCTTTTAAAATACCTTTGACATCGTACAAAACCCCATTTTCATTCAATAATTGTCTTAAGTTTAGTTTTAAGAATTGTTCATGGGCAACCGCTAATACAACTGCATCAAAATTACCTTTGGGTAATTTGTTGGTAATTTGTTTGTTGTATTCGTGATTAACCTCTTCAATAGAGGCCCAAGGATCGTAAATGTGTACATTGATACCGTAGCTTTCTAAGTCGTTTATCACATCAATGGCCTTGGTGTTACGAACGTCGGGGCAGTTTTCTTTAAATGTAATACCCATTACCAATATGTTTGATTCTTTTACCTTCAAATCGTTTTGTAGCATTAGTTTTACCACTTCAGAGGACACATATTTACCCATTGTGTCGTTCATGCGTCGACCTGCTAATATTATCTCAGGATGATAACCATACTCTTGGGCCTTTTGAGCCAGATAATAAGGATCTACCCCGATACAATGACCACCTACCAGACCAGGTTTGAATGGTAAAAAATTCCATTTTGTACCTGCAGCTTCTAAGACATCGTGAGTGTCGATGTCCATAAGATTAAAAATCTTGGCCAACTCGTTGACGAAAGCTATATTTATATCCCTTTGCGAATTTTCTATGACCTTCGCGGCCTCTGCGACTTTAATATTTGGAGCCAAATGGGTTCCAGCAGTAATCACTGAGGCGTAAAGCTGGTCTACCTCTTTTCCAATTTTATCAGTGGAACCAGAAGTTACCTTTAGAATCTTTTCAACTGTATGTTCCTTATCTCCAGGGTTTATTCGTTCAGGAGAATAACCTACGTAAAAGTCTTTGTTAAAAACGAGACCACTTACCTTCTCCAAAACTGGAACACATTCTTCTTCTGTAGCCCCAGGGTATACTGTGGATTCATAAATTACAATATCATCTTTCTTAAGACATCTCCCAACGGTTTCGCTGGCTTTGTACAATGGTATCAGTATTGGCCTATTAGTGCTATCTACCGGGGTTGGTACAGTCACAATATAAATACTACAGTCTTTAATATCATTTACCGAACTAGAGCAAAAAAGTCCTTTGGTTTCATCGTTGGTATTCTTCAGCACAGACAACAAAAGATTATTATCTACTTCTAATGTACTATCTGAACCCTTATTTAATTCTATAACGCGTTGCTTGTTGATATCGAATCCGACAACGGAATACTTGGTGGCGAAAAGCCTTGCCAACGGAAGTCCAACATATCCAAGACCTATAACTGCAATTTTTTTGCTCATTTTAGAACGTTTAATTTACCTTATTTTATTTCTGTTATTTTAAATTTTCCCAATACCATTTTGTAGCTTCTTTAAGACCTGAAACTATATTAAACCGAGGTTTATAGCCCAACAACTTTTTTGCTTTCTCGATGGAGGCTAAAGAATGGGGAACATCCCCTTGGCGCTCTGGGCCATAGTTAACCTCAATCGTAGATATTTTTTTATCAAATTCAGACAAATTGATTTTTAAATATTCAATGAGTTGGTTTAAATCTGTACGTTCACCACAGGCCACATTGTAAACGGTGTTTATTGCTTTTTTGTTTTTGGTCTGCAGAGCTCTTATGTTCAATTCAATTACATTGTCAACATAAGTGAAATCTCGGGAATAGCTACCGTCACCATTTACGATAGGGGATTCATGTTTCATTAATTGTTTTGTGAATTTTGGAATTACCGCAGCATAAGCTCCATTGGGATCTTGTTTTCATCCAAAATCATTTTAATATCGCAGTCCATTTATCTCCATGCAATTTGTTTTCGAAAAAACATCGGCATATAGTTCATTAGTGTATTTAGTTATAGCATAAGGCGACAAAGGCTTTCCAATTTTGTCTTCAAACTTAGGTAAGGTCTTTGAATCTCCATAGGTCGAAGAACTGGCGGCGTATACCACGCGTTTCACCCCTGTATCTCTTGCAGCAACCAGCATGTTAAGAAACCCGGACACATTAACTTCATTACTGGTAATGGGATCATTTATCGATCTTGGTACTGATCCTAAAGCAGCTTGGTGCAGCACAAAATCTGCTCCGTCGCACGCTTTTTTGCAATCTTTTAAATTTCTTATGTCACCATTAATCAGGGTAAAATTATGGTGATTTTGAATTCTATTTATATTTTCCTTTTTTCCTGTCGCAAAATTATCCAAGCATACAACCTCGTTACCATTTTTCAATAGTACCTCGCAAAGGTTGGATCCAATAAAGCCTGCACCACCTGTTACAAGCACTCGCATCGTAGGGTCAAAGTTGAGATAATCGAAATTCATGAAGTATTATTTATTCAAATTATTCGGTAAATGTCAAAAAACTAAAATTAAAATATATAAAGAGCGGTTCTAACGAAAAATATTTTCGTTTAACTGTACTTCTAACCCAAATTCAATGTATAAATTGTACAATCGATAAAATTTTTAAAACAAGAAACAGAACGTACTATTTTAAATTAGTAATTTGAGGAAGTTTTTAGGACATTATAGTCCGATTGTTAATCGGTTTCCTACTAAGCATTACATTTAGTTGGCATAATAAGAAAGATGCCATTCAACATATTTCTTTACTCCAATGGTATAAGGAATTCTTGGACTGTAATCATAGTCTTTTTTTAAATTCTCAACATCAGCCCATGTTTTAATTACATCGCCGGGCTGAATTGGTAAGAATTCTTTTTTTGCATCAATTTTTAAGGCATTCTCAATGGCATTTAAGAAGTCCAATAGTTTTATGGACTTCGTGTTGCCAATGTTATAGATTTTATAATTATCCCTCGTATCTATTGGCTTTTGAATTATTTTGAAAATTCCCTCGATGATATCCTCGATAAAAGTAAAATCCCGCTCCATTTTACCGTAATTGAAAACCTTTATGGGTTTGTTGCGAATGATGGAGTCCGTAAAAAGGAACGTTGCCATATCGGGTCTACCCCATGGTCCGTAAACTGTGAAGAACCTTAAACCTGTTGTAGGAATCTCGAATAAATGACTATATGTATGAGCCATTAATTCATTGGTCTTTTTACTTGCCGCATATATGCTGATGGGCCGGTCAACCTTATCGTTAACCCCAAATGGGATTTTCTCATTTAGGCCATAAACGCTCGAGCTACTTCCGTAGATAAAATGTTCAATTGAGTGATTTCTACAACATTCCAAAAGGTTGAAAAAACCATTAATATTACAGTCAACATATGCTTGAGGATTGCTCAGGCTATATCGCACACCGGCCTGCGCAGCTAAATTGCATACGATATTAAAACATTCTGTAGAAAATAGTTTAGGTAAGGCTTTTTTATCCTCGAGATTCATCCTTACGAATCTCATCCTTTCACCGAATTTTTTGCTTGAGCAAGGTTTTAAATATTGAGAAGCGTCCTCCCTGTCTATGCCTAAATTGGATAATCTCTGGTATTTTAAACCAGTGTCATAGTAGTCATTCACATTGTCCAATCCTAACACATGAAATCCATCCTTAATTAATTTTTCACATAGATGATATCCAATAAACCCTGCCGCACCTGTAACTAAAATTTTCATGATTCACCTATACAGTAATGGAAAAAACCGATAGACTCCATAACGTTTTTGTCAAGTATCCTCCTACCATCAAAAACAAATGCGGGTTTAAGCATTTGATTGTAAATATTATTCCAGTCATAGGACTTAAATTCATCCCATTCAGTTAAAATCGCAATGGCGTGGGCATCTTTTGCCGCATCCATAGGGTTGTTTACAACCTTTAATAGGGATTTATTTTCTTCTGCTTTCCTTGTCCCTAAATAATTCAGGTCCTCATAAATGGCCTTTTTACTAACTTTTGGGTCGTAAACTACAATATTCGCTTTTTCTTCTAAAAGGGCGTTGGCTACCGATATTGCAGCTGACTCTCTGGTATCGTTTGTATCTTTCTTAAAGGCCCATCCAAAGAATGCAATTTTTTTACCCGATATGGTGTTATACAAAGTTGATACAATGTTATCTGCAAAACGATGTTTTTGGTAGTCATTCATTATGATGACCTGTTGCCAGTAATCTGCTACTTCATTAAGGCCAAAACTTTTTGCTATATAAACTAGATTCAAAATATCCTTCTGAAAACAAGACCCACCAAAACCAACAGAGGAATTTAAAAATTTAGAACCAATTCTGCTGTCAAAACCTATTGCCCTTGAAACCTCTGAAATATTAGCGTCAGTTTTTTCGCAAAGTGCAGATATTGAATTAATAGAAGAGACCCTTTGCGCTAAAAATGCGTTCGCAACTAGTTTAGATAATTCAGAAGACCAAACATTAGTTTGAAGTATTCGATTCTTTGGAAGCCAATGTTCATATATCCAACTGAGACTATCCTTTGCTGCCTGTCCGGATTTTGTTTCATCGCCTCCAATTAGAACCCTATCGGCATTCAACAAATCTTCTACCGCTGTTCCTTCTGCTAGGAACTCAGGATTTGAAAGAATTTCAAAATTTACGTTTTTACCGGTATTTACGAGAATACTCTTAATTGCTTCCGCAGTTCTAACCGGCAAAGTTGACTTCTCAACCACTATTTTATCTTCTTTAGCAACACGAGCTATATTTCTGGCACATAACTCAATGAATTTTAGGTCTGCAGCTTGTCCTTTTCCTTTACCATACGTTTTGGTAGGGGTATTTACCGAGATGAATATCATTTCTGCATCATCAATCCCCTTATCAACATTATTTGAGAAAAACAAGTTTTTACCTCTGGTTCGACTCACGATTTCTTTTAAACCTGGTTCGTATACTGGAAGGTTATCTAAGTTCTCATCATTCCATTGATCGATTCTCTTTTCATTTAAATCAACAACTGTAATCTGTATCTCTGGGCATTTTAAGGCAATTACCGACATCGTAGGACCGCCTACATAACCGGCGCCAATACAACAAATCTTGGTGATTTTTTTCATTTGTATCGTTTTAATTCTTTTGAGATTAAAAATTATAAATAGATAAAAGTTCCCAACTGCAAATTACTTGGTATTAGTTTTAAATATCAAATATTTTCAAAGCTTAATGTGAAACACTTTTTAGTTATTTTCATTTAATCGATATTTTTAAGGGTTTAACGAAAATTGAAGTAATTAGGTAAATACATAACTATTTTTACAATAAATATTAAACTACCCAAATTTTGATGACTAAAACCAGAATATGGCTTTCCTCCCCACACATGGGAGGTTCCGAGGAACATTTTGTAAAGGAGGCATTCGCCAGTAACTGGGTAGCGCCGCTTGGACCAAATGTAAATTTATTTGAAAACTCCCTCGAAGATTACATGAGTAATAATATTTATGCAGCGGCATTAAGTTCGGGAACAGCTGCTATCCACTTGGCATTGCGTCTGATGAATGTTGATAAAGGAGATGAGGTCCTATGCCAGAGCTTCACCTTTGCTGCCTCTGCCAATCCAGTGACTTATTTAGGAGCAAAGCCTGTATTTATCGATAGTGAATATGAAACCTGGAATATGGATCCGGCATTACTGGAGAAGGCGATTCTAGATAGGATTTCAAAAGGAAAAAAGCCAAAGGCAATAATTGCAGTTCATCTTTATGGTATGCCATATCAGGTAGATAGAATTCATGAGTTATCATCTAAATATAATATCCCTGTGATTGAAGATAGTGCCGAAGCACTAGGCAGTTCATTCAATGGATATAAGTGTGGACAATTTGGCGAAATGGGTATATTTTCTTTTAACGGTAACAAAATTATTACCACTTCTGGTGGTGGAGCTTTGTTGACAAAGAATAAATCTATTCGGCAAAAAGCTATTCATTTGGCCACCCAAGCCAGAGAAGATGCTCCACATTATGAACACGAAAACATTGGATACAATTACAGAATGAGTAATGTTCTTGCAGGCATAGGTCGGGGTCAAATGGAGGTGATTGATGAGCGCGTGGGTTCAAGAAGATCAAATTTTGAGTATTATAGAAATAAACTATCGAGAATTAAACAAATTTCATTCCTCAAGGAACCAGACGGGTTTTTTAGCAACAGATGGCTAACCTGCATATTGACAGAGAGTTTTGAACAGAGGGAAGCTATAAGACTAGCATTAGAAAAGGTGGAGATTGAATCCAGACCTCTTTGGAAGCCAATGCATTTACAGCCTGTATTTGAAGACACCATCCGATTCGTAAATGGCACTTCAAAAGATTTGTTCAATAGGGGATTGTGTTTGCCAAGTGGATCGAACCTTACTGAAGAAGACCTTCAAAGAGTGGTATCGACAATAACTCAATTATTTTTAGGATGATAGAACGTTTTTTGTTTAGTAAGTCAGTAAAATTTGCTACCAAATGGCTTGTGTTGTTCATTGATGTGCTAATTGTTGGGATAACATTTGTATTGTCTTACGTCATCAGGTTTAATATGACATTGAATTTTGATGTGGATAAGTTTCTTGTTCAATTGCCTATTGTCATGATGATTTCATCTATAGGCTTCATGATTACCGGTTCCTATCTTGGCTTTGTTAGACACACCGGTATCAAAGATGTTTACAATCTTTTCAATGCAATATGCGTAAGTAGCATTTTTACAATTTTTATAGTTATAGTAAACAGGACATTTTATGTTATGGATGACTTTACTATCCCTTTGTCCATAATTATCATCCATAGTTTGCTAGCTTTTATTTCGTTAACCGCAGTTAGGTACGTTTTCAAAACTATGTTTGAGAGCATGACCAAGAGATTTAAAGTCGAAAGAAAGGTATTGATTTATGGGGCTGGAGAATCTGGGGTAATTGCATATAATGCTTTTACGAGCCATAGTGCCAGTAATATAAAAGTTATTGGATATGTCGACGATGATAAGGTCAAGGTCGGCAAAACCATCAACGGAATAAGGGTATATGGAAGGGATATCTTAAATAGCTATTTTCTAAGTAGTAATGATATAAGTGAAATAATTGTTGCTATTCACATCATTGACAACCATCGGTTGAGGGCTTTGGTTGAAGGTTTGGTAGACTTTGATGTAGAGGTTAAAATTGTTCCGCCAGTTCAGGATTGGATAAACGGTGAATTCAAGGTTTCACAAATAAAAAATGTGCAAATTGAAGATTTATTGAATCGGGTACCCATAAATATTAAAAAATCCAAAGTTGAGAACGAATTAAAGGGGAAAACCATTATGGTGACCGGTGGAGCCGGATCTATTGGAAGCGAAATCGTTCGTCAAGTCGCTGCGTATGATTATAAATCATTAATAATAATAGACCAAGCAGAATCAGCGCTATATAATTTACAACAAGAATTAAACCAAAATGGTTATCACAATTTTATTCCATTAGTTGGTGATATTCGGGATACCAGCAGAATGAATATGTTTTTTGAGGAACATAAACCCGACATTCTTTTTCATGCAGCTGCATACAAACACGTGCCATTAATGGAATATAATGCCTATGAAGCGGTCAAGATTAATGTAGGGGGCACTAAATCAATTGCCGATTTAGCTTTAGTGCATAATGTCGGAAAATTTGTTTTTGTTTCTACAGATAAGGCCGTGAACCCAACAAATGTAATGGGGGCAACAAAACGTATCGCGGAAATGTACATTGGTTGTATGCAACAACAACAAAGCGCCACCAAATTCATAACTACACGTTTTGGAAACGTTCTGGGCTCTAATGGCTCGGTCATTCCATTATTTAAAAAACAAATAGAAAAAGGTGGGCCTCTAACAGTGACCCATGAAGATATTACCCGTTACTTCATGACTATCCCAGAGGCATCCCAATTAGTACTAGAGGCTGGTGCAATGGGACAAGGTGGTGAGATTTTCATATTTGATATGGGAGAGTCCATAAAGATTTTTGATTTAGCCAAGAACATGATTAAACTCTCCGGATTGAATTACCCCCAAGATATAGATATAAAAATCACAGGGCTGCGTCCAGGAGAGAAATTATATGAAGAGCTTCTGGCCAATGGTGAGAATACCTTACCCACATATCACAAGAAAATAATGATAAGTAAAGTAAGGGAGATGGATTACGCTTTAGTGCAATCAAAAATTGATGAATTGTGTATATCTAATATTTTCTTTAATGAAAATACAATAAAAATCATGAAGGAAATTGTTCCTGAATACATCTCAAATAACTCTAACCTTTGTAAGTTTGACAAGCAAAAGCTAAAATCATCAAAAGGAAGTCAAAAGGATAACAAGATTTTACAATCTTAGACTCCTCAATATTAAACAACCTAAAATCAATATGAAAAATCCTTTCTATTATTTAAGATTGGTAATCTTCATCTTAGTTGCTCTGCTATCTTCATGCGCTTCTAAACGTGATGTTGTCTATTTCCAAGATGCCGGAGATTTCGAAACATTGGTTGGAGAAAATGATTTCAGCCCAAAATTTAAAGTAGACGATGTAGTTAGTATTCACATTTCTACGCTTAACGAGGAAGCTAGTGCCCCATTTAATTTGTATAGAGGAGTGTCAAATTCTACTCCTGGTTCTACCCTTCAGAACGTAGATTATTTGGTTGATGAAGCTGGGGAAATTGACTTTCCTGTGATTGGAAAAATAAAAATTTCTGGACTGTCACCTGAGGAACTTCGTGTTTTGTTAAGGAAGGAACTTTCGGAATATTTGAAAGACCCAATTATAAACATCAGGCTACAAAATTTTACAGTGACTATATTGGGGGAGGTGAAAAATCCAGGTACATATTTGGTCAATGGTGAAAGAATTACCGTATTGGAAGCATTGGGTCTTGCGGGCGATCTGACCATTAAGGGGCAAAGAGAAAATGTTTTGGTTATACGCGACTTTGATGGCACTAAAGTGTATAACAGAATTGATTTGCGTTCTAAACAAGCGATGAATTCGCTGGTTTATTATTTAACACAAAATGATGTGGTTTATGTGGAACAGAACGCTTCGGCGGTTACATCTTCCCAACTTGATAATAGGGCGACCATTTTGGTTTCCATAGCTTCTATACTGATTACTTCTACTGTTATTTTAATTACTAGAAACTGAGAATAGATATTTAATTCTATTTTAATCAAGTTCGTTAACCAATGGATGATACTAGAGATTTAAAAGATTTATTAAATATTTACATCAGAAAATGGAAGTGGTTTGTCATTTTTATAGTGTTTTTTGTTTCCCTTGCTTTTTTTTATGTGAGGTATACTACGCCCATGTATGAGGCAAAAGCCTCTATTGAAATAGCAGAGGATAAGGATGCCTCTAATGGTCTAGGTTTATTCAAGGACATGGAGTTCTTTGCAGGTGCAAAAAATAAAGTGGAAGATGAAATCCAAATTATTAATTCTAGGTCTAATCTTATAGAAGTGGTAAAAAACCTAGGACTTCAACGAACCATTAAAGTTCTTGGTAATATTAGAAACACCAATATCTATGGAAATCCGCCATTCAACATCAATTTTATCGTTCCGGATTCCACATTGGATAATGCAAATTTTGATTTTCACTTCACTTACGTTTCCCAATCCACTTTTAATTACAGTCTAGAGGCAAAGGATTCATACAAGACAGAGTCTTTTGGTAAAACAGTCAAAACACCGATTGGAGAAATGGTGCTAACCCCGGATCTTGAAGTTTTAGAGAAATATAAAGGTTATAAAATCCAAGTTTCAATAAGACCGGTGGGACAAATAGCTCAGTCTTACAATAGTTCTATACGAATCTCCGTACCTGACCAATTTTCTAACATCATTACGCTTTCTCTGGAAGACCCCAATAAACAAAAGGCTAAAGACATTTTAAATGAAATAGTAAGGGTATACAATAAAAATGCTATTGAAGATAAAAAGGTAATAGCGGATAGGACTTCAGATTTCATCGATGCACGTATTTCTGAGATTTCAAGTAGTCTATCAGCGGTAGATCAAACTGCAGAAGATTTCAAGACTGTACGTGGGGTAACCGATATCGCATCTGAGGCCAACCTTAACTTGAATGTAGGTGCAGCGAACCGCCAGGAATTGGCAAATAAGGAAACGCAATTGAATATTGCGGCTTCAATGAAAGATATTGTAGATCAACAAGATGGTTATGAGGTACTACCAACAAACTTAGGACTTTCAGATCCAACGATAGCCAATTCTACTGCTCGCTACAATCAATTGGTACAAGAAAGGAACCGGATGTTGAAAAGTTCCAATGAGAAGAATCCTGTTATAGTCAATTTGGATGAGGAGTTAAACAGCTTAAAAACGACCATGCGAGCCAGTTTAAATAGTGCAGTCAATAATCTGGGGCTTCAAGTAAATACATTGAGCAATCAACAATCCATTATAAATTCAAAGATTTATTCTGCTCCAAGTAATGAAAGAGCATTAAGGGATATTACAAGAAGGCAGCAAACAACGGAATCTTTGTATTTATATCTTCTACAAAAAAGAGAAGAAGCGCAAATCGCCGTTGCTTCTTCCGCTCAAAAATCAAAAGTGATAGATTCGGCATATAACCCTACATTATCTCCAATCTCCCCAAATAAGACCAGAACTTATTTGGCATCTATAATAATGGGCCTTCTGGTTCCTTTTTTCTTCATTTATTTGACTGACTTACTTGATACTAAAATTCATAGCCTCGTTGGATTGGAAAAAATAGTTAAAAATGTACCTATTTTAGGTGAAATACCTAAACTTGGTAAGAAGGATGAAACACTTGTTTTGAAAAATGATCGTTCTGTTTTAGCGGAATCATTGAGAATTTTAAGGACTAATCTAGATTATTTGATAAGGACAAGGCAAATTAAAAATGGAGGGGAATCTTATAATAATAACATTATATTCATAACATCAACAGAACCCGGTGAGGGAAAAACATTTCTTTCTTCCAATATTTCAATGATTTTGGCGAGTACCCAAAAAAAGGTATTGTTAATCGGTGCGGATATTAGAAATCCAAAAATTCATTCATTTTTTCCCCAAGACAAGGTTAATGTTACAACGACTAAGAGTAAAAAAGATTTGGGACTGACGGAATACTTATTGAATGCGGAAATGGCAGTTAAAGACATAGTCAATTCTTTGTCAATAAACGAAAATAAGGTCGATGTAATTTATTCAGGTCGGATTCCACCAAACCCAGCAGAACTTCTTTTAAACGAACGAATGAAGCACCTATTCGAAAAGGCTTCAAAAGATTATGACTATGTGGTTGTGGATACAGCTCCGTTAATGGTAGTTACTGATACACTTCTTATCAGTCCTTACGCTAATCATTTGATTTATGTGACACGTGCTGGAATTACAGATAAGAAAGCACTTGAGTATCCAATAAAGCTCAAGGAAGAGGGAAAAATCAATGGTCTCTGTTTTGTAGTTAACGATGTGAAATCTAACGAAATAGGGTACGGAGGCAAATACGGATATGGTTATGGTGTTCAAACCAAAAAATGGTGGAAATTTAATCTGTTTTAGCCATTTTTTGTCAAAAATTGAAAGCAATAATTGATTTATTTTCAATTATTGCTTTTCTGTTATACCATGTTTTTTGTTTCATTTCCTAACTCCAAATTTCAGTTTGTATTTTATCGATAAAGGCTTCTAGTTCAACGAAAATGAACTAGTAATTTCAAAATCCGAAAGTAGTTGGTTTATTTTTGAAATTCTTTTTGGAAACAGATAAATTTCTAAAAAATTGCTCCGAAACTGCATTCTTATGAGAACAAATTTCCCAAGTATCTGTAATATCAGAATTTTCTTGATTCTGTGTTTTTTTTCAATATTTATTCAAGGGCAAAGCTGGGACCAAAGTTCACTTGACTTTAATGGTTTAACAGATGTTTCAAGTGGTGTAACTTCCTTAATGTTTGGCCCAGATGGAAAACTCTATGTAGCTGAATATCCAGGACTCATAAAGGTGTTAACTATCAATAGAGTAGATTCCAAAAATTATGATGTTATCAACGTTGAGATATTGGATGGAATACAAACCATGGCGGATCACAATGATGACGGTTCTATTTTTAATAGTGTTGAAAGGGAGACGACCGGAATAACAGTTGGAGGAACACCTTCAAACCCTATAATTTACGTTTCCTCTAGTGACTTTCGTATTGGAGCTGGAAGCGGAGGAGGAAACGGAGATGTAAATTTAGATACAAATTCAGGAGTCATTACCAGATTTAGTTGGAACGGCTCGAGTTGGGATGTTGTGGATTTAGTTCGGGGATTACCAAGGTCTGAGGAAAATCATGCCACAAATGGATTAGAATTGGCGACAATTAATGGTACTAATTATCTTATTGTAGCTTCGGGTGGGCACACGAATGGAGGGGCACCGTCAGAAAATTTTGTATTTACCTGTGAATATGCTTTATCTGCGGCAATTTTAGCAATTAATTTAGATATGATTAATGCGATGAGCATTAAAGTAGACAATGGTAGAAATTACATCTATGACTTGCCTACTTTGGATGATCCTACGAGAGCAAATGTTAATGGAATTACAGATCCCAATGATCCGTTATACAATGGAATTGATATTAATGATCCTTTTGGGGGTAACGATGGCCTCAACCAAGCAATAGTAGACCCATCAGGTCCCGTGCAGATTGTATCTCCAGGGTATAGAAATGCTTATGACTTGGTTGTTACAGAAAGTGGTGCTCTTTTTGTCACTGATAATGGAGCTAATGGAAGTTGGGGAGGATTTCCTGAAAATGAAGGTACGGGAAATGTAACAAATGAATATAATCCTTCCGAGCCAGGGAGCAGTTCTCCAGATAGTAACGGAGAACAAATAGATAATGAAGATCACTTACATCTTATCACCGACGACTTGCAGAATTATACTTTTGGATCTTTTTATGGAGGGCACCCTAACCCGACCAGAGCAAATCCTAATGGGGCTGGTTTGTACACAGATGATGGCGTAAATCAAGTTTTTAGAACGTTGACATATGACCCAGATGGAAGTACTCCAGGTTCTACAACAGACCCGTCTTTAGCACTTCCTGCAAATTGGCCACCAGTCAATACAGCTAATCCGATAGAAGGTGATTGGAGAGGCCCATCGGTGGCAAATCCAGAGGGACCGAATGATGATTTAGTTACCATATGGGAAACAAATACTAATGGACTTGATGAATATACCGCCTCCAATTTCGGAGGAATCATGCAAGGGGATCTTATAGCAGGAAGCAATCAGGGTGAAATCCGTAGGGTACAATTAAATCCTGATGGAAGTCTTAATGCTCTAGACCAAACATTTCTTACAGGTATTAGTGGAGATGCACTAGGAATTACATGTAATGGAGATTTAGAAATATTCCCTGGAACTATATGGATTGGTACACTTGGAGGAACAAATACAGGAAGTCCAAGTGGTGGCTCTATACTCGTTTATGAGCCTTTAGATTTTCTTGAGTGTACGGAGCCAGGAGAGCCTGGATATGATGAAACGGCAGATGGCGACTTGGATGGATACTTAAATTTAGATGAGGAACAAAATGGAACGGGAGTATGTAATGGAGGCTCTCAACCTGACGATTTTGACAAAGTTGCTGGAGCTCCATTAGTTTCAAATTTAAATGATACTGATGATGATAATGATGGTATCCCTGATGCAACAGACCCTTTTCAATTAGGAGATCCCACAACAGCGGGAAGCGATGCTTTTGAATTACCTGTTTTTAACGACTTTTTTAATAATCAACAAGGTTTGGGCGGTTATGCAGGATTGGGTTTAACAGGATTAATGAATAATGGAGACACTGGGCCAAACTGGTTAGACTGGATTGATGAAAAAGATGATGGACCAAATCCAGATGATGTTACAGGAGGTGCTCCAGGGATTATGACATCTCATATGGGTTCTGGAACTGCTGCTGGATCCACAAATACGCAAACTAAAGGATATCAGTATGGCGTACAAGTAGACAATACTACGGGAACGTTTACTGTGATTGGAGGAATGAAGGATTTTAATGAACCTTTGGGAATTTATCAAAACCCTGGGGTTGTTAATCCGGAATTAGGTCTTTTCATTGGGGATGGAACGCAAAGTAATTATATCAAATTTGTAGTTACCCAAACTGGTTTTCTTGCAGTACAAGAAAATAATGATATAGCGGATACTCCTATTACCAATACCGTTGTAGGTACTCCATCATCTGGAATTTTGTTCTATTTTGTTATCAATCCTGTAACTGGACAGGTTGATTTGGAATATAAAATAGACAATCAAGTTCGTACCGCTTTGGGCACAATATTCGCAACTGGCGCAATACTCAATGCTTTACAAAGCAACAGTGCTGATTTAGCAGTTGGATTAATCGGAACGTCAGGAGCTGTTGGCGTTGAAGTAGAAGGCACTTGGGATTTTCTAAATGTCCTTGCGGACGATCCAATTTTGACCGAAGAACTTCCGGATATAAATCGATTGGTTGATTCTCCTAATGAGCAAATTGATTTAGATAACTTTTTTGAGGATGACGGAGGAGTTGAAAACCTTACCTATACCGTGCAAACAAATTCAAACAACGCAATTGGAGCCACAATTAATGATAATGTCTTGACATTGACATTCCCTTCAACTGAAGAAATATCAAACATTACGATTCGAGCAACTGACGGTGAAGCTCTATTCATTGAGGATACTTTTATTGTAAATGTAACCGAGGCTATCGTTTTATACAGGGTTAATGCAGGAGGTCCACAAATAGCTTCGATAGACGGGGATATTGATTGGGAAGAGGATACAGTTCTTAATCCCAACCAGTACTTATCCAATAGCACTGTTAATAAAACTTTTGGAGGGTCTGTATCCACCGTTGATGGTTCGGTGAATCCTTCATCAACACCATTCAGCATTTATGAAACCGAAAGATTTGATGATGTCCCGGGCTCTCCAAATATAACGTATTCTTTTCCAGTTCCTCAATCGGGTAACTATGAGGTAAGATTATTTATGGGTAATGGCTTTGATGGATCCTCACAACAAGGAGAACGAATTTTTAATACTACTATAGAAGGTGTTGATTATCCATTGTTAAGTGATATAGATCTTTCGGCCTCTTATGGGCATAACGTAGGTACAATGATTAGTCATGTCGTTTCTGTTTCTGACGGATTATTAGATATTCAATTTGTTCATGGCATTATTGAAAACCCATTAATTAACGGAATTGAAATTTTAGATGCTCCAAATTCAGAAACTCCTATTTATGTTTTTGACATTGCAGATCAGACCAATAATAATGGAGAACAATTAATAGGAAATCTTGGTGTTCAGGCTACTGGAGGCGATGGTAATTTGAATTATTCTGCCGTAGGCTTACCCCCTGGAGTGACTATAGAACCCACAAATGGTCAACTTGGAGGAACAATAGATAACAATGCAACCTCAGGAAGTCCATATAATGTCACTATAGCAATTGACGATTCAGATGGATTGAACTCAGATGAAGTTGAGATTAGTTTTGTTTGGAATATTATTGATGCCTTGGCTTATAGAGTCAATGCAGCTGGTAATTTGGTCCCTTCGACTGATATTGGTCCCGATTGGGAGAATAATGCCATAAGCGGAGTTCAAAACGGAGGGAATTATAATGTAAATACTGGAAAGGTCTTAACCGCTACAGGGATTGAGTTCCAAAACAAAGATGTATCAATTCCAGCTTACATTGACACCACAATTTTTGGCGAAATTTTTGGAGGAGAACGATTTGATTTACCTACCGGTGATGAAATGGAATTTACTTTTCTCGCGGGAAATACCAATGACTACGTGGTAAACCTATACTTTGCAAATTCTTTTGAAGGAACAGATCAAGTCGGAGATCGGATTTTTGATATCGCAATAGAAGGAGTTACTGTTGAAAATAATTTGGATCTTATTTCAAAATTTGGACATCAGATAGCTGGAATGTTATCTTATCCAGTAACTGTAACAGATGGGACACTTAATGTTCAATTTAATAGAGAAGTTGAAAATCCAGTTGTAAGCGGAATAGAAATTTTCAGGGTAGATAATTCTAACCCAACTTTGTCTATATCTGGGATTTCTAATCAAACCAATCAAATAGGGGAAAATGTTAGCTTTAATGTCAGCGCTTCCGGTGGAGCACCAAGTGAACAAATGTCGTATTACATATCAGGCCAACCAGAGGGGATTTCTATTGATTCCAATACAGGTGAAATTTCTGGAAATATTTCTGCTGCGGCTGCGGCTGGAGGACCAGCAGGTAATGGTTTACACAGTGTAGTGGTTACCGCAGTGAAACCTCTTTCTGCCCCTACTTCAGCAAATTTCACGTGGAATATTCCTTCCGATTTTATTTGGAATAGTCTAGATGAGGATGAGTCTTATACTCCTAGGCATGAAAATTCCTTTGTTCAAGCCGGCGATAAGTTTTATGTGATGGGTGGTAGGGAACAAGCTACTACTGTTGATGTTTACGATTTTGAAGATGATAGTTGGACAGCCCTTACGGATTCAGCTCCATTTGAATTCAATCATTTTCAAGCAATTGAATTTCAAGGGTTGATATGGGTCATCGGAGCGTTCAACAATAATGCCTTTCCAAATGAAGTCCCTGAAGACCATATATGGATGTTTGACCCGATAACTTTGGCGTGGATTGAGGGGCCCGAAATACCTTTGAACAGAAGAAGAGGATCAACGGGGTTAGCCGTTTATAATGATAAATTTTACGTGGTTGGTGGAAATACAGATGGACACGATGGCGGTTTTGTGAATTGGTTTGACGAATATGATCCATCCACAGGGGTTTGGACTCCGTTGTCTGATGCTCCAAACGCAAGAGATCACTTTGCCGCAGTAATTATAGGGGATAAATTGTATGCTGCTGGAGGAAGACTTTCCGGTGGAACTGGGGGAGTCTGGAAACCACTTATTCCAGAAGTAGATATTTATGATTTCTCAACTGAAACTTGGAGCACGTTGTCATCAAGTGAAAATATCCCTACCCCAAGAGCGGGTGCCGCCGCTGTTAATTTTAACGAGAAATTAGTGGTTATTGGAGGCGAAGTCCTCAATGAACCAGTTTATGGAGAAACTATTGACGATGCTTTAAAAGTTACTGAACAATATGATCCTGTTACCCAGGAATGGAAACGATTACCAGATATGAATTTTGAACGTCACGGGACTCAGGCATTGGTTTCTGGTTCTGGAGTGTTCATAACAGCTGGTTCAGATGATCGTGGAGATGGTAACCAATTAAATATGGAGGTATTAGGTGAAAATATGCCTATAGGCCAACCCAGTGTTTCGAGTGAAGTAAGTGCCCCAGCTACAGTAATTATTGCGGACGGAAATACAGAAAATGTTAGTATTGATCTTACCTCAGGAAATATTGGAATCTTTGTCAAAGATGTTATTATATCAGGAGCTAACGCAGCAGATTTTCAGGTAGTATCACAAAGCATTGATAACACTTTGATTTCACCAAACTCAACTCAGGATATACAAATAGAATTAACGGGTACGGGACCAAATCGATCTGCTCTATTGACTTTGGAATATGGTAATAACGATTTTATTAATGTGGTTCTGACGAATAATCCAGATGTACAATTTGCAGCTGAAAATCCAGGGAACCAATATAATTATGAAGGTGATTCGGTTAATCTTCAAATAGAAACAACTGGATTAAATAATATTGCATATTCAGCCACTGGTTTACCACCTAATTTAGACATAAATACCAACACTGGATTGATAACTGGCACTGTAGATGACGGTACATGTAGTGGAGGTTCTGGAGATTCGTTTGTCGAAGAGAATGGTTTGGTAATTATTGAAGCAGAATCTGGAACACTAACAGGTAATTGGTCTTTAACCAATATTGGAGGAGAGTCTGGGATAGTCGCAGGCGCAAATAACTTTAATTCTCCAGAAGGAGGAGGAATCATAGAATACGATATTGTCATATCTACACCCGGTGTTTATAGGTTTAATTGGAACAATGCTTTTAGTGGAAGTGACCCTACTGAAGAGAACGATAATTGGTTAAAATTTGAAAATGATGCCAATGTTTGGTTTTTTGGAATAGATAATGTTGCGAATCCTGGTACCGAAGCTACAATCATTGCAGATTTATTAGCGGGAGAAACGGATAATTATGCCTTTCCTAAGGGTAGTGGTAGAGAAACTGTTGGAATAGACACAGATTCTGGGGGTACGGAACCAGAGGGGTCTGGAGGTTTAGGATATTTTAAGGTTTACAGAAGTGGAGGAACGGGAGGAACTTATGATTGGCAGGCGTTAACAAGTGATTTTGATGCACATGATCTTTATGTATGGTTTGTGAATCCAGGTACTTATACCATGAAAGTTGCCGAAAGATCAATTGGACATGCAATTGATAGAATGGCATTATACAAGGTAGACGGGCCAGATTACTCCGATTCACAACTATCAAGCTTTGATGAATCCTCAGGCTGTCAAAATACCCCCGGGGCAGCAGAAAATAGCCCTTATGAGGTGGTTGTAACGGTAACAGAGCAGGACAATCCTGACCCAATTGAGTTAAATTTTAATTGGATAATAGGAGAGCAAGGTGATTTAATAGCAGTTCCAGAAGCGAATATAATAGAAGGCTTTGCTCCTTTGACTGTAAACTTTACGGGAGAGAATTCTCTAGACGATGTTGGCGTTGAAACCTATTTATGGGACTTTAATGATGGTAATACGTCCAATATAGAAAGCCCAACCAATGAATTTGCCGATCCTGGAGTTTATGAGGTAAGTTTGACTGTTACCGACGCCTCAAATAATACAGATACCAAAACCATTACTATAACGGTTAATGCCGTAAGCGTTACCGGGGTATCAGTGAGTCCAACATCTTCAACAATTGCTATTGCTGAAACAGTTGATTTGATTGAGGAAATAGCTCCTTTGGATGCAACTAATCAAAATGTAGGATGGTCAACAAGTGATGTTAATATAGCTACAGTGGATACAAATGGAGTTGTAACTGGAGTATCACAGGGTGAAGTTACTGTTACAGTTACCACTGAAGACGGAGGATTTATCGCTACATCAACAATTGTAGTGGTTGTTCCAGTGACTGGAATCGTTGTAACTCCTAGCCCCATTTCAGTAGAGCTAGGAAATACGGTGAATTTAACAGCGAATATTGAGCCTTCTAATGCGACAAATCAAAACGTTATCTGGAGTAGTAGCGATGAAGCTGTTGCCATAGTTGATGCCAATGGAGTTGTTACAGGAATATCATTAGGACAGGTTACCATAACTGCAACAACAGAAGATGGGAACTTTATGTCTTCTGCCATAGTCGATGTTGTGTCTGAAATCATATTAGTTACAGATATAAGTGTTGATCCAGATTCTGCGGCAATCAATGTTGGAGAGAGTATAAGCTTAACAGAAACTGTAAATCCTTCTAACGCAACAAATCAAAACGTTACCTGGAGTAGCAATGATGAAAGTATTGCGACCGTTACGAATCAGGGTATTGTTACTGGAGTTGCTTCCGGAGAGGTAAGTATTACAGTGACCACAATAGATGGAGGATTTACAGCAATTAGCACAATACAGGTTAATGAATCTACTACCAATACACCACCAGTAGCTGTTATTGTTGCCACCCCTTTATCTGGAGATACGCCTTTGGAAGTTGTTTTCAATGGGGAAGGATCTTCCGATGACGATGCAATTGTCAGCTATACTTGGGACTTTGATGATGGTACGGGTTCTAACGAAATCAATCCGACAAAGACCTATACCCTTCCCGGGCAGTACGAGGTTAGTTTGACTGTTGCGGATGCGGAAGGTTTAGAGAATACAGATACTGTGATTATCAGCGTTAATGACCCAAATGTAAATGATGCACCAGTGGCTATAGTTTCTGCGACACCTTTTACAGGCGAAGCCCCACTAGAAGTTAATTTTGATGGAAGTGCTTCCTCAGATGATGTAGGTATTGTAACGTATACTTGGGATTTCGGAGATGGGAACTCCTCTAATGATATCAACCCGACCAATACATTTACTACTCCACAGGAATACACGGTGGTATTGACTGTAATGGACGCCGAGGGACTAATGGATACAGATACAATAATCATTACCGTAACGGAACCCAGTTCAAATCAAGCGCCGGTTGCAATTATAGCTGCGTCTACCACAACCGGTGATGCTCCCTTAGAGATATCCTTTACGGGAAATGGCTCTACGGACGATGTGGGTGTTGTAAGCTATTTATGGGATTTTGATAATGGAGATACTTCAACACAAAATAATCCTACCTACACTTTCGAGGTTGCAGGGACATATCGAGTAAGCTTAACAGTTACAGATGGGGCAGGATTAACAGATACTGAAGTGGTGGAAATTGATGTGATTGACAATACCACCCTTGAATTGGATATGCAGGCCGTTATTGCCCCCAATCCAACATTTCCATCTGATGACTTCGCCCTTATATATGTTTCTGATCTGCCCGATGATGTAGTTGTGACAAAAATTAATTTACATGATTCAACAGGAAGATTGCTGGGGGTTTTTACCGCACAATCGATTTTTAATGGAGGGCGTTATGAAATCCCAATTTTCGGTTTGAGGGACGGCCTATATAATGTCACCCTAGAAATGAGCGAAGGAGATGCAATTGGCATTCAACTTTTAGTAAAAAATTGATTTTTAAGAAATTGTACGAATAAAAAATGGGCGATAATAAAATTGCCCATTTTTTATTTTGCTTTTTCAAATCGCAACTTAGTAAAATCGTTCAATAGTATTATTTACTAAAGAATAGAGTATTTTTCCTGTTGATTTGCTAATGGTAGCTTCTTTAATGGTGTTTAATTGACTGATATTATGGATATCACTTCCTACAAAGTCGACGAGATTTTTTTCCATCAATTTAATTGCTTTTGATTTAATATCACTCCCGTAGTAATTGGCTAAGGACAGTAGATTGAGCTGGAACAGTACGCCCTTTTGCTTGTAAATTCCTAAACGCCTTGAGGTACTGTTGATAAATAGATACCGTTCTGGGTGCGCTAAAATGGGAAATAATCCTTTGGAAATAATTTTGTTCAGAGCGGTATTGAAATTAATTGGGGGTTGCAAATATGACATTTCAATGAGAATATGAAATTTCCTTAGGGGCATTACTTCGTTATTCTGCAGGATTTGTTCAAAATTATCATCTATCATATGCTCAGCTGAAACATCCAACTGGGTATCTTCCAAACCTTGTTTTTTCATTTCTGACTTTAAGGAACTCAAGGCCTTTTGAATGGTTTGGGGATTATTCGGATAGTAATTGTGCATGATATGTGGGGTACAAATAAATCTTGAGATTCCAAAGTCATTGAGTCCCTTTATCAAGGTTATTGAATCCTGAACGTTTTTAGCTCCATCATCTATTCCAGGAAGGATGTGGTTATGAATATCTACAAGCCCACCAAGAGAATCAACTAAATACTCCTTTTTATTGAAAATGTGTAACATGATTCGCGTTGTAAATATAAAAATATGTTATAATCAATATTATGATTATTACTTTACGATGCAATATTTTACAATCCCTAACAATAAAGGGGTAGGGGCGTTTGAGGTGGAAAATAGGTGAAAACCTTTGTTTTCTTTTAGTACTATTTTGTTTTCCATAAAGCCCCTATTGTAAAATAATATCGCTGTCTATATTCAGTTTTTGGTGCAAAGCTTTGGCTACTTTTAAGGTGATTTCCCGCTTTCCATTCAAATAATCACTGATTCTGGATGCACTAGTATTTAACAGAGCTGCTAAATCTTTCCTTTTTAAACCCATCTCAAACATACGAAGTTCAATCATTTCCTGTAGGGTAGGTAATCCCATGGGGAAATGGATTTCTTCATATTGTTCGATAATATCACTGACTTCGATGAGTTCTTTAGATAAAAGAGAATCTTCAGGAGTGTTGTTATCAACCTCCTTTAGAAGTTCTTCCAAACGAAGATTAGCTTCTACATATTGTTTGTGAGAAATTGTGCTCATAGCTTTTACAATTTATCGATGTTCTTTAATCTACTATAATCTTTGTGGTTACCCACCCATCGTATGTACACTCTTTTAATTTTGAACAGCACGATGGCAACGATTCTGTAATGGTTTCCTTTAATGTTAAATACATATCTGTTGTTTCCAACATTATCAGCGGAATTAAAAGTGTTTTTTAAATCCGCAAAACTCTCCCATTCTGCTTTCTTGGTTCTTTTGTACCAATCTTGCAAGGCTACTTTGGCATTGGTTTCCTTTGAGAAATAGTCTCTTAGTTTTTTAAATGAGATAACATGCACCATGCAAAGATAAATAAAAATTACACATTTGGTAATTATTTTACCATTAATGATATTATTATTTTGTTCTTTATGTTCTACAATTGGAATCCATTTTACAAAATTTTATTCATGCAAAAGTTGATAACTATTTAAAGAACAACTAGTTATCTTATTCTTGTATAGCTAATTTTGTAGGAATTGAACTATGAAAATATGTTATGTCCAAAAGTGATGAAGATAAACTTTCCAAGGAAGAGGCAATAGAAATTATTAAAAGCGAGCTTGCTAAAATTGATGATAAGGGACAGAAAACTAAATGGGGACGGTTTTTGACTTCTGCTTTGGGGAGTATTCCTTGGGTTGGCGGAGTTATTGCAGCAGGCGCAGCACTGCATGGTGAAAATGAACAAGGGAAAGTAAACAAACTTCAACAAATATGGTTAGAAGAACATCAGAGAAAAATCGATGAATTAGCATACACAATATATCAAATTTTAGAAAAACTAGAATCTGCTGGAGAAAATATTACTAGTAGAATTGAGAGCGAAGAATATCTATCCCTTGTTCGTCAGGGATTTAAGGAATGGGACAATGCAGAAAGTTTTGAAAAGAAAGAATACGTAAGAAAACTTCTTACCAACGCATGTGCAACAAGCTTAACAACAGATGATGTAATTCAGTTGTTCATCGATTGGATAAGGACTTACCATGACACTCATTTTATGGTAATAAAGGAGATATACAAGAATGTTGGAATAACTAGAGGCCAAATTTGGAATAACTTAAATCCAACACAACCCCAGGAGGATTCCATGGAAGCCGACCTCTACAAGCTATTAATTAGGGATTTAAGTACCGGAGGAATAATTAGGCAACACAGAGAAACGGATTATATGGGTAGGTTTAAAAAGCAAAGTCGCAGAGGCTCAAAATCTGGAACTTTGACTTCTGCTTTTGATGATGAAAAGCAATACGAACTGACCGAACTCGGAAAACAATTTGTTCACTATACAATGGAAGAAGTAGTTACGAAGATTCAGCAATAAATTTAAACCAGAGTAATATGGCATCACTTTTTAATGATAGGAGATTTTACGAATTGGCAAACAATAAACTTGCTTCAATGGAAAGTAAGATTAATAAATTGGATAAATCAGATTTTGAAGATTCTTCAATAGATGAGCTTGCAGAAAAATTTCATAATGACATGAGATTTGAAACCCCTACACTTAGGGAAGCTGAAATTTCTCAAAAACCCCCAGAGGATATAACCATAAATCATAGGGGTAGAGGGTATTCTAGTGGTGCAAAAATCCCTGGTACGATGTATACTTTGGTATTACCTTTTGATGGTTACCCGGACATGTTGGGAGTTTTCCCCTCCTCTCACAGTACGATTCTGCCAAAGGGAGAAATTGAAGGAGATGAAATTAGAATTGTATATAGAGTACCTGTTGGGGAAGATGCAGCAGCTCCTATTAAGGCTGACTTTGACCGAAATCTGAACTTAATAAAAGAATATCTGGGCTATTTATCCAACGATGTTAATACATTCAATGATAAATTGCTGGCTGCGTTAAAGGTAGGTTTGGAGAGAAGAAGACAGAAATTAGACAAAGATGATGAAACAGCGAGGGATTTGGGTTTTCCAATTAAATAGTTTTTGTAACAAAACTCTCCTTTAACGACAAGAAGATTAATGTCCAATAGTTATTTCTAAATTTTATATTTTTTGATTAGGATTGAAAAGTTGTGAATAAACGGCATAAAGACATTAAAATATCATATTTAGGAAATCATTTTAGATTTGTCATATGTGGTTCCTCATGAAAAATCCCAAATCCTTACCCCAAACTTTGCGCGTGGTTCCTGGGGAATTTCTTCCGCGTTCGGGAAGATAAGCGATAAGAAGAAATTTCGTAGGGCGCAAACTACTTTTTGCCTTTGGGATTGCGCCATTCTTCGTAAAGGGCACCTGCCTCTGGGGTTTCCTCCATAAACCGCTCGAAGTGCCTGAGGGCGTTACTTTCACCTTGTGAAAAAGCAGCCTGCTCCTTTTTGGTAATGCTCGAAACCTGTAACATGGCGTATCCCAAGACCAGTAAAACAGTAATCATAAACCCCCAGAACAACTTTATTGCCCATTTTGGAAAGACAATAGACTTCTTGACATGGTAGATGACATTGGCCAATAGTTTGTTCTGTTCTTCAACCGCTTTTTTCTGGCTGTCGTTGTACCCTTTAAGAAGGTAGTCAATATCAGCGGTGTCCGCCGAAACTTTATATCCCATGAGAAACTCTTTCAGTTTTTCCATTCGATCGACCGAGTGTTCAAAGCTTTTCAGTTCCTCTGTCAATAATTCCACTATTTCGTCCAGTTTTGCCATAATTTATTTCTTTTAAATTCCCATCCCAAGGTCTATGCTCTTTTTGATGGTGTGTTTAATGATTTTTGTAGTAATCTTAGCCACAAGGTTAGGGGAGAGGCTTACCGTTTTACCTATCAGTTTCATGGTATTTTCGGTTTTGGCTTTCTCTACAACATTTCTGTTGAAACCAATCTGTTCGGCTATCTTGTTCATGGACATGGAACGGTGAACCTCGCTGCCCTTTAAATTCATCCCTGCAAACTCAAACCGAAATCCCTGTAATTGGTTCAGCTTGTTAATGGATGGGATAACCTTTACAGGATAGGCTTCCATAGCCTTGATATATTGGTCAAAGTCCTTTGGCCTAACCTCGCTGATGACTTTTTCATGGATTCTTTTGAGAATCATCCGCATATCCTTGGCCTTGTCCAGTTTTTGTTGCTGTACTTCCCGTACTGTGGTCAAACCCATTTCCTTTGCCACTTGCTCCGCAGCCTGTTGGCTCCGCTTTCCAATAAAGTTGTTCTTGTAGGCCTGACCTTGAAAATTGATTCGGTTCACATACAAATGGATATGGACGTGCTTTCTGTTTCTGTGAACAAATGCAATGGCCTGGTTATCTTGTAACTTCATTTGTTTTAAAAAGCGTTCCGTGATTTCTTGGAGTACTTGGTTCCTCATTTCCTTTCCATCTTTAATGGTCGGACTTAGCACAAAACTTAAAGTGTTCTTTTTGCATTAATGGTTCTGTTGTTGGATGGTTCTGAACTCCTGGGTAATTTCTTTGGGAGTATCCCCGGCCAGATATTGGCTATGAACAATCTCGGGCTTCTTTTCCTCTCGTAATCCGTAGGCCATGGATGCCGATGTGTGCGATATGGATTTACCCATTCCAATCATATTTTAAAATTTAAAAGGTGTTCCCTGATTTCTTTGGCTAGTTGAGTGACTTCATCTGCCAACTTTGGATTCCGTTTTCGGAACATATTACCGATCCGTTTAAAATTGTTCTGGTATTGCACCAATAGTTTATAAGCCTCAATTTGGTCTTCTGATAACCGCTCGATGATTCTGTCATCAAATGCGGCACGACGGCAGTACTCACTAATGGAAAGACCTGATTTTTTGGCCTTTACTTTCAGCAGTTTTTTCTCATAGACTGAGCACCTGAATTGGACGAATTCCCGTTTCATAATCCTTTTTTCTTTTGCGAATTCTAAGAGAAAAACAAATAATTGGACAAAATTCTGTCCATAGACTTCCACATAGGGAGTTTGCCTCTTTACCAC
>ERZ1740067.114-NODE-114-length-63957-cov-5.842634_pt1 | contig 63957 bp, 59 predicted proteins | sample MGYA00581736_ERZ1740067 | MGnify/ENA primary metagenome ERZ1740067 (study PRJEB43018, sample SAMN04849236) | marine metagenome | isolation source: floating plastic debris | place: Pacific Ocean | collected 2008-08-27 | study: EMG produced TPA metagenomics assembly... | reverse complement strand
AGCTCAGCGGTAGAGCACTTCGTTGACATCGAAGGGGTCACAAGTTCGATCCTTGGTACGCCCACCACTTCGAGACCGGTCTGCCGCAGGCAGAAAAATCGCTCCTGTGGAGCGATTTTAGGTCGAGAAGGCCCCCGGCAGGGGGCATAGCAAAACCGTTTTCATTTTATTTTAGGCGCATGATCCGTCGATCTTCGCTCTTAGATCTCCTTGGCTGCGCCTTGGTTTCGGACCGGTTCGCCGCAGGCGAAAAAATCGCTCCTGTGGAGCGATTTTAGGTCGAGAAGGCCCCCGGCAGGGGGCGTAGAAAAACCGTTTTCATTTTATTTTAGGCGCATGATCCGCCGATCTTCGCTCTTAGATCTCCATGGGTGCGCCTTGGTTTCGGACCGGTTCGCCGCAGGGGAAAAAATCGCTCCTGTGGAGCGATTTTAGGGGCTCGCGGAGATTTACATAAAATCAAGCGTTTGCCACGGTTTATCCGTGGCATCCATCGGGGTGGGGGCGGTTTCCCTGTCCAGTAGACACCACGGACAAGCCGTGGTGGACGAAGGGTTATCGATTCCTCGCAAGACGCCAGGTCCTGCGCTTGGGTAAGACGTTCCCTGCGGTCCGCTCGATGACGCTATTGTTGCTCGATCCGCCGTCTGGCTTCCTAGGTGGCGTTCTAAACTGGCGAAGGCTCCATGAAAGATCATGATAACCAACCGCTCGATGACTTTATTGAGTACCCCTCTGACGAAATGCTGGCGCGGGCGCAGGACTTTTACGATGAGATTAAGCGCCGCCACACGATCCGAGCGTTCTCCGACCGTCCTGTGCCTCAGACGTTGATTGAAACCTGCATCGCTGCGGCTGGCACGGCTCCCAACGGCGCCAACCACCAGCCCTGGCACTTTGCGGCCATCAAAAGCGCGGCAGTAAAGCGCCAGATCCGGGAGCGGGCGGAGGCGGAAGAGCGTGCCTTTTACGAGGGGCGGGCGAGCGATGAGTGGCTTGATGCCCTATCGCCCTTAGGGACGGACGCGGACAAACCCTATCTTGAAATTGCGCCTTGGCTAATCGCCATTTTCGCCCAGCGGCGGGGCGGCCCTGAAGAAGGGGAAGCACGGAAGAATTATTATATCTCGGAGTCGGTAGGCATCGCCACCGGCATGCTGATCACCGCCTTGCACCATGCTGGCCTTGCGACGCTGACCCATACACCTAATCCGATGACCTTCCTAAACGAGGTTTGCGGCCGTCCCGATACGGAGAAAGCATTTGTTCTGTTAGTGGTCGGTTACCCGGCTGAAGACGCCACCGTGCCCCTTCATGCGCTGAAGAAAAAACCGCTCTCAGGGATCATGTCGGTGTTATGAGGGTTTTGTGAAAACGCTCGCTTAGGCGAGAATCGATTTTATCTGCTTACGAAATGATGCCCAACTCGTCTTGAGGATTGTCGCCTTCTGCTGTTTGTCGGATACAGCCTGGGCTGACCAGATAGCGCCGCTGGCCAGGATGAGAGCGGGCACAAGCTCAGCGGTTGTGCAGGACTGACCCCGGGCCATTTCCTCCAAAATATCGTCGAAGGCGGCGCCATGGGCAATTTTCACCGCCTCCGGGGCGCGGGTCACATCGCCGGTGAGCGCTGCTAACGAGCATCCCACGAAAACCTTTTCAAGATTATCCGGGTTCAGATAGCCTTCGAAGATCTCCAGCAGTTGGATCTTGAGTTGGTGAGCTGTTTTGCCGGGGCGACGGATGAGCATAGCCAATAAGGGATGCTCGTGGCGTGCCACGTCCTCGAACAGAGCGCGCTTTGATTTGTAGTGCGCATAAAATGTACCGCGGGTGAGCCCGCTCCGTTTCATCAATTCGTCAAGGCTGACCCCCTCATACCCAAGCTCCCGAAACGCGATGGCCGCGCCGTGGCGAATTCTCTCAGTAATTTCTCGCTTATTGTCTTGGGTCAGTCGCAAATGGGCGGCTCCATTTATATATGTTGACTAACATATATTTTTTCGGCAGCGTCGGCAAGCCGAAAGGAAAACCAATATGCGTGACCGAGGGATGTTGTTGCTAAAAGCAGGCCTGCTTGCGTGGGCCTTCTTCGCTGTTTCCTGTCAGGGGGCGGCGAACCCCCCTCCTGAACTTTATGTTGGTATAAAGTACAACCCGGCCATGATGGCTGTCGGCGGATCAGGATTCTCGCGCTATGACCTACTTCTGTTGCCGCAGGGGCGGGCCCTTTCGCTCATTCCCGCAGGGGGCGCGCTTTCCCTCAGCGAAGATCAGATCCAACAAACCCCCGCCCGCCATGTGGGGCGGTGGTCGCGTGATGGTCGCCAACTCGCCGTGATATGGCCACATCGCCGGGGGGCTCATCAACGCCAAGTCTATGAGAAAACCACGCATGGATATCTTCTCAATGGAGTTGAGCTGAAACCTGTCACCTGTGCAAAGAGCAATCAGACACTAGAAGGACAATATCGCGCGCGAACTGTTGGCAGTGCCGGCAACCGTAATATGCGAACCGGGGAGATCAATTTCGCAAGTGAAAGTGTACTGACCTTCTCTCGGAAAGGCACGGTAACCAACAGGGCGCGAACCGGATTCTCAACGGACACGAGCAGCGACGGCCGTATCATCGGTACGCAAGGTCGGGATTTTCAGGCCTCTTATCGGTGGGAGGGGTGTCGCCTTACGATTCAATCCAGATCCGGGGCCAATACGAACCACACCGCCTTTTTCTGGCCGGGCGATGGCGAAAAGACGTTGGTATTTGATGGGCGGATCTATGATCGGCAGCGCGATTAATTCCTATACAACAGATTGAGAGGGGATCTGATGGTTCACATTACCCTATTTTATGCTGGGCTCTTGGGGTTGTTGATGGCTCTTTTGTCCATTCGTGTCCCGATGAGGAGGGCGGCTTTGAATGCCCCTTGGGGAGATGCAGGGGACCTTGATCTTTACACCCGGATCCGGGCGTTTGGAAATTTCATTGAGTATGCGCCCTTTATCATTTTAGCGATGGCGTTACTTGAGCTTTCGGGGGCGGCTCATATGGCACTTCATAGTGCGGGCAGCGCATTGGTTTTCTCCCGCTGCGCGCACGCGATCTCTCTGAAACGGGGCGATGACAAATTTTGGAGAAAGATCGCGCGAGCGATCGGCGCGATGGGCACTTGGCTGGTGCTTGTGGGTCTCTCCCTCTACGCATTGCTCCTTGGGGGATTATCGTGAAGCCGTTAGAAGAAGAGGCATGGATAAGGATAAAAACGGATCTATTAAGTCAGCATTCCGATGTCCGGCCTGGGAAGATGATGTCCGCAGACGCATTGACCTACCGCAGCAAGGTTTTCGTCTTTTTCTCTACCAAAGGGGGGCGAGTGGGGTTGGGGGGACGTATTGGACGGGAAATCGATCCCGCGACGCTAGGCCTTCGGGATTGGCAACATCTGGCTCCGTTCAAAACGAAACCCCCGATGAAGGATTGGATTGTTGCGGGCATCGGGGATGTAGACGAATGGATGCCTCTTACGCTTTTTTGTTTGGATAAATGCCGCGAAATCCACGGGGTGACAGGCGGAGGGGGCAAATGACACGTTTTCGATCAGACGAACGCTTTCCCCTCGGTGCCCAGTCATTTTTGCGCGCTTTGGCTAAGAACAATAATAAGGGGTGGTTCGACGATCATCGTCAGAAGTACACAGAGCTATTGAAGGATCCTGGTGAGAGGGTCTGCGATGCCCTCTCCAGCGCGCTCAGCAATGTGGTTGGGAATCCGGTGCGCTACAAGACTTATCGGATCAATCGGGACTTGCGCTTTGCGAAGGATAAAACGCCTTACAATGTTCATCTGAGGGCGTCGTTTGGGGGGGAGGCGGATTTAACGAAGCGAGGGTGTTGGCATTTTTCCTTAGACGCTGACCGAATGACCTTCGGTACTGGGATCATTGGTTTCTCTAAGCAAGATCTTAAGCAATATCGAAGGGTCCTTTCGGACGCTGCCGGTCTACAGCTGCTCGACCTCATCAGCGTGCTTGAGTCCAATGGATACCGTATCCCTGATCCCGAATTAAAACGACCACCTGCGCCTGCGCTGGCCGACGAGCGATTGAGGGCGCTGTCTTGCCGAAAGTCTCTGGCGGTGTGGCAGGACTGCGTCGCCCCCTTCCCCAAGGACGAAGCTGCGTTCGTTCAAGCGGCCATGGCGGGTTACCAGGCCCTTATGCCGTTGATCCTGTGGCTTGATGAGTTCGTCTTCTCAAAAAGCGATGCTCCAGAGGACCCTTCCTGCGCCACCGGATGATCGCTTCCCAATGATCGGCGTTTGCGAGACTACGCTCGGGCCGTCTTTGCCCCCTCAATGAGCGCATCCACCACCGACGGATCGGCGAGGGTGGACGTATCCCCTAAGCTGCCCGTGTCGTCCTCGGCAATTTTGCGCAAAATGCGGCGCATGATTTTCCCTGACCGCGTTTTGGGTAGGCCGGGTGCGATCTGCACAATGTCCGGGGTGGCCACGGGACCAATCTCTGTACGGACATGTTTGCGCAGAGTATCAGACAGGGAGCCGTCGTCGCTCGCATCCGCCTGGAGAAGGACGTAGCAATGGATGCCTTGTCCCTTAATGTCGTGGGGCATGCCGACGACGGCGGCTTCGGCGACCGAGGGGTGAGAGACAAGAGCGCTTTCAATTTCCGCTGTACCCATGCGGTGGCCTGAGATGTTGAGGACATCATCGACCCGGCCGGTGATCCAATAATCCCCATCCTCATCCCGCTTGGCTCCGTCACCGGTAAAGTAGCGCCCCGGATAGGTGGTGAAATAGGTGTTGATGAAGCGCTCATGATCTCCATAGACGGTGCGCATTTGTCCGGGCCAGGATTGAGTAAGGACAAGGTTGCCCTCGGTCGCGCCTTCCAGTTCATTGCCGTCATTGTCCACAAGGGCAGCCTTAATGCCGGGGAGGGGTTTGGTGGCCGCCCCGGGTTTTGTCATGGGATCATCCGGCCACGCGGAGATAAGAACACCGCCGGTCTCCGTCTGCCACCAGGTATCGACAATGGGGCAGCGGCTTTCGCCCACCACCTCATGGTACCAGCGCCAGGCCTCGGGGTTGATGGGTTCTCCCACACTGCCAAGAAGGCGTAAAGACGACCGATCCGTACGGGTAACGAAATCGTCCCCTTCTCTCATCAGGGCCCGGATCGCCGTCGGCGCAGTGTAGAAGATATTGACCTTATGCTTATCGACCACGTCCCAGCAGCGGCCCGCATCGGGGTAGGTGGGCACCCCTTCGAACATGAGGGTTGTCGCGCCATTGGCCAGCGGTCCATAGACGATGTAGCTGTGGCCTGTGATCCACCCCACATCAGCGGTGCACCAATAAACATCGCCGTCCTTGTACCCGAACACATGGTCATGGGTGAAAGAGGCGTAGGTGAGGTACCCGCCGGAGGTGTGCAGCACCCCCTTAGGGGTCCCCGTTGATCCAGACGTATAGAGAATGAAGAGGGGATCCTCTGCCGCCATGGGCTCAGGCGGGCAGTCGGGGGCCATCTCATCCCGCCATTCGTGCCACCAAAGGTCGCGGCCCGCTTCGAACGCGACGTCGGCGCCGGTCACTTGAACAAGAAGTACGAGGCGCACGCCGGCGGCTTTTTCAAGGGCGGCATCCACATTCGCCTTGAGCGGCACGGCTTTGCCGCCGCGGCGCCCCTCATCGGCGGTGATGACGGCGGTGGCGCCACAATCGTCGATCCGGCTGGCCAAGGCGTCGGGGCTGAACCCACCAAATACGACCGAGTGGACGGCCCCAATGCGGGCGCAGGCGAGCATCGCGTAGGCCGCCTCGGGCACCATGGGCATGTAGATGACGACCCGATCGCCTTTTTTGACGCCCCGTGCCTTTAGCACATTCGCCATTCGGCAAACTTGATCGTATAACTCACTATACGTAATGTTCTGTGAGACGGTGGGATCATCCCCCTCCCAGATGATCGCGGTTTGGTCGCCGCGGGTGGCAAGGTGACGATCAATACAGTTCACTGACACATTCAGCACACCATCATCAAACCACTTGATGTGAAGGTTTTCGGGATCCCAGGAGACGTCACTGGCCTTTGTGGGCGGGGTGATCCAGTCCAGCCGCTTTGCCTCCTCCAGCCAAAAGGCATCATTATTGTCACTGGCGGATTGGGTGAGGCTTTGGCGGGTGGTCATTGGGTTCTCTTTCGTCGTTCGTTCTTGTCATTCTGGAAATTGCGTTAGCAAATCTCCAGAATCCATAAGCTTGGATTGAGGTGTCGATGCAAAAAATGTTGGCATCCCCACAATATGGGCCCCGGTCTTTCGCCGATGGCGAAAACCGGGGTGACATGGGCATCAACCCACACAACCCGAAGCGATCAAAGCCACTTAGAGCAGCCGAGCCTACCCCAGCAAGAGGGCAAGCACAGCCCCTGCGACCGCGCCGCCCAGATGCGCTTCGTGGGCGACCCGGCCTGGCCCGTTCATGGCAAAGCTCGAATAGGCCACATAGCCAATCGCAAACAGGAAGGCCGGAATGGGAATGGCGAAGAACAGGTAGAGCATTTCCATGGGCGCCACGGTGCAAAAGGCAAAAAGGATGCCGGACACGGCGCCCGATGCCCCAAGGGCCCGGTAGTCGAGATCGTTCCTTTTGCGCCAATAGGTGAAGGCTTGCGCCCCCAACTGCGACCCAAAGAAGATAACAAAAAATCCAAACGTGCCAAAAATCGCTTCGACCACAGGGCCAAAGAAAAAGAAGGTGATCATGTTGACGACGAGGTGCCCAAGATCCGCATGCAGAAAGGCGGGGGTCACCATCCGGTACCATTCGCCCCGTTCTGTCACGGCGCGCATGTGAAAGAGCCCACTTTCCACAAAGCTCTGATCCCGCATCAGCCCGTATAGGCTGAGCGCAGGAATGATGACCAGAAGAGCGTAGGCGAGCGGCGCGGCCGCCAGAGGCACGCCCATTAGGCGCTGGTACGGAAATGCATGACATCCCCGTCCTGAACAATATAGTCCTTGCCCTCGATCCGCTGCTTGCCCGCCTCTTTGGCGCCTTGTTCGCCGCCAAGGGCGACATAGTCGTCATAGGTGATGGTTTCTGCCCGGATGAAGGCTTTCTCAAAGTCGGTGTGGATGACACCTGCCGCCTCGGGCGCGGTGGCCCCCCGGCGGGTGGTCCAAGCGCGTGCCTCCTTCGGACCAGCGGTAAAGTAGGTTTGTAAGCCGAGAAGATCATACCCCGCCCGGATAAGGCGGTTGAGACCCGGCTCCTTAAGGCCCAATTCCGCGAGGAACTCTGCGGCCTCGTCATCGTCCAGGGTGGCAAGTTCGGCTTCGATCTTGGCACTGATGGTGACGGCCACCGCGTGTTCGTCCTCGGCGCGGGCAGCCACGCTCTTGGAATGATCATTGCCGGTGTCGGCGGCGGCCTCCTCAACATTGGCAACGAACAGGACCGGCTTTTGGGTGAGAAGCTGTAGCCCCTTCCACGCTTTGTCTTGGTCAGGAGTGATCTCAGCGGCGCGGGCGGGCTTGCCCTCTTGCAATTGCTCCAGTGCTAAGTCGACCAGAACGAGAGTCTCTTTTGCTTCTTTGTCTTGGGCCATCGCCTTTTTAGCGAGGTTCGTGCGACGTTTCTCTAAACTTTCAAGGTCCGCTAGCATCAGCTCGGTTTCCACCGTTTCGAAGTCGGCGATGGGGTCTACGCGGCCCTCCACATGGGTGACATCGCCATCTTCGAAACAGCGCAGCACATAGGCGACGGCGTCCACCTCACGGATATTGGCAAGGAACTGGTTGCCAAGGCCCTCACCCTTTGACGCGCCCCGGACAAGGCCGGCAATATCGACAAATTGAATCCGTGAGGGGATGATTTCAGCGCTGCCGGCGATCTCGGCAAGCTTTTTGAGCCGCGCCTCGGGCACCGCCACATCCCCCACATTGGGTTCAATGGTGCAAAACGGGTAGTTTTCGGCCTGGGCCGCCGCGGTTTTGGTCAGCGCGTTGAACAGCGTTGATTTGCCCACATTGGGCAATCCCACGATCCCGCATTTGAACCCCATGGCATGGCGCCTTTCTATCTCATCTTTCGTGAAGGACGCCTATAGCGGGGGGAGGGGCCGATGGGTAGGGGCTTCGGTAAGGGGGGCGGGTTACTCCTCGCCTTTGAGCCGCTTTAGCAAATCAAAGGGTGAGGACTTTTGAGGTTCAGTAGGAGCCGCAGCCTTTTCTTTGGTCGGGGCTGGTTTTTGGCTTGGCGCTTTTTGGGGTTTCTCTTTCGCGCCCGGCTGAGCCACTCCAGACATGAACCGTCCTGCCGCCTCCTCGGTCGGGGGGACGAGATGGTGTGCAGCACTGCCCATGCGCTCCAGCATTTCGTCTAGCCACTCTTGATGCTCGGTTTTGGAAAAGTCGCCAAGGACATGACGGGTCACCGCATCCTTTTGCCCGGGGTGGCCAATGCCGATGCGGACCCGCCAGAAGTCAGGGCCCATATGGGCGGCGGTGGATTTAAGGCCATTGTTCCCAGCCAGCCCTCCCCCCTTCTTCACCCGGAGTTTTCCCGGCGCCAGATCTATTTCATCGTGAAAGACCACAATGTCCTCAGGCGGAATTTTATGGAAGCGCGCGGCCGCAGCCACGGCATTGCCGCTTTCATTATAAAAGGTTTGGGGTTTGAGGATCAGTACCTTTTGGGTGCCGAGCTTTCCCTCCCTGAGAAGCCCTTTGAACTTCTGCCGCTCGGGGCCAAAGCCATTGGCATCGGCGATGGCATCCACGGCCAGGAACCCTGCATTGTGCCGGTTCTTTGCGTATTTTGCGTCAGGATTGCCAAGGCCAATGAGGAGTATCATGGGCTTCGTTTAGGCCTTTTGCCCTTTCCGGGAAAGGCTGGCGTTGCCCTTTACCCTAGAAGGAGCCGCGCAGGGAGACGAGGATGTTGGACGTCGCGAACGCCGCACCTGCGGACCGGTCCACCAGCTCAATGTCACCGGTTCGATGATACACATATTCCGTGTCGATCAGGAACCGCTCATTCAGGTCGGTTGATACACCGACTCGCCCTTGGTAAGCGATGGCCGTATTGCTTTCCCAATTCTCCTCATCAACGGTGGTGAAGCCGAGCCCCACGCCGATAAAGGGGGTGAAGCGGCTTTCATTGTGGAAGTCATAGTAGACGTTGGCGAAGCCAGAATGGGTTGTGAAATCCGTGTCGGGAAAGGCGGGGCCGAAGCCTTCCGTGCCCCCCTCCAAAGAGCGCGCTTTGGACATCTCATTTTTGCTGTAGCGATACTCTATCTCACCTCTGATGCTCTTACCAAAGTGGTAGCCGAGTGCCCCTCCTAAGGCGAAACCCGTATCGAACTCTAAAATTCGTTGGTCAGGCCGGCATCCGATGGCTGCGCATGTGACGGCGCCTTCTGGAAGAGGAGCGCGTTCAAAGGACTCATCAAAATCCTCTGCAAACACGGCGCCGGCGCCGATGCGCCAGTACAGTTTTGACTCATCATCCTCAGCCTGGGCGCCGCCCATGGCCGTGATGCCGGTGAGGGCGGCAAGCCCGATCATCATCTTCACTCGATTTACTCCCCAGTATGCATCTGTGCCAGACGCGCCTTTCGCAAGACAAAATCTGATTTTGTCTCGTTTCCGGTGCGGATGGTAGCAGATCCGGTGGGGGAGTGAAATAGCCACCGTCGCTGCCACCTCTCCCCCTTGTCTCCGGTGGGGAGCGGTCGAAATCGTTTATGAATTCGGGAGAGGGAGAGGTAGTCGTCGTCCCGTGCGCTGTGCGGAGCGAAGTTACGCGCCGCAGCGTGCCCGGGGTGACGAACTCTACGCACCCGCACTTTCGTCCCAGAAGCTGGCTTCAATCTTGTTGCCGTCGAGGTCGCGAACAAAGGCGCCGTAATATTGCGGTCCATATTGGGGGCGGGCGCCCGGCGCACCGTCGCATTGGCCGCCAGCGCCCAAGGCTTTCTCGTGGAAGGCGTGGACGGCCTCTTTACTGGGCGCCATGAAGGCCACATGCCAGCCATTGCCCGCGGCCGCCTCCCCGTCAAAGGGCGGGTGTACCCAGAACTCGGGGAACATTTTGCCGTAAGCGACAGCGCCATGGCCTTCAAAAATCCGTTTTGCCCCGATGGTGGGGAGGACGTCGTCGTAAAAGGCCAGGGCTTTATCGGTATCTGACACGGGTACGGACAGGTGGTTGATGATGGATGGGACGTCCATGGGTTCGCTCCTCAAGTGATTGCTTGTTGGAGCTTAGAGAAGGCCACTTGATTTAGGTTGCGCAAGTTGGTGGTGGAGATGACAAAAAACGGCCTCCCAATGGAGAGGCCGTTTTCATCAATCTTAGAATGGGGAGAAGGATTACTCCGCGCCGCCCTCTTCGCCTTCGGTGGCTTCTGTTTCGCCTTCTGCCTCTTCCTCGTCGGCTTCCCCTTCGCTGGAGCGGAGGGCCGATGGTGCGGCGATGGTTGCCACGGTAAAGTCGCGGTCGGTGATGGTGGGGATAACGCCATCAGGCAGTTTCACTGCTGAGATATGGATGGTGTCCCCCACATCAGCCTCGGAAAGATCCGCTTCCAACGCTTCGGGGATGGCGGTGGCAGAGGCAACCACTTCGATCTCATAGCGCACAACGTTCAGCACACCACCTTTTTTGAGGCCTGGGCACTGCTCTTCGTTGAGGAAGCGCATGGGCACGTTCACGGTGAGGCGGGTTTTCGAACTCACGCGCATCAGGTCCACATGCATGGGAAGGTCTTTCACCGGATCCACCTGGATATCCCGGCCGATGACCTGTTGTTCTTTGCCGTCCACGGAGATTTTTGACAGAACGTCGATAAGGCGTCCGGTTTGGTAGGCCTTCAAAATCTGGTTGTAGCGCAGCTTGATGTTGGCCGGGGCTTCGTCGCCGCCATAAAGGACAGCGGGCACCCACCCATCGCGGCGGACGGCGCGGCTGCCGCCGGTGCCGGCGCGTTTACGAAGTTCGCAATCAAAGACGGTGACGTCTGACATGGTTTTTTCCTTTTCATTAGCCCGCAAATGCCTCTGGTCACCCTTTGACCCAAGCACCCTCGGAATAAGAAAGGCGGCATTATCTATGCTGCGCCGCCTTCCGGCTTCGTGAAGAGCGCGGGCTGTAGCGCCGCCATGGGGAGAAAACAAGCAGAGTCTTTTTGGGCTGCGCTCGGTTAAATCTTCTCAGAGATTTTGATCGCCACGGCGCAGCCAGCCCCAATGACACGCTTCATAAGGCCATAGGCAGGGGCCTCCTCAGCCCCTTCCTCAATGGCCGTGTCGTGGTGCTCGAGTTCATCTTCGCGGAACTCTAGGATCATGGCTTTGAGGTCGGCTTCATCCTCGCCCAGCTCGTCGGCCTGTTCTTTGTAATGCCCTTCAATCACCGCCTCGACGGCGCTGGTGCAAGCCATCGCGGCTTTCTCGCCCATAAGAGCGGTCCCCGCGCCTAAGGCAAAGCCGGCGGCGTTCCAGATGGGGGCGAGGAGGGTGGGCCGGACCCCGCGCGAGAGCAGAAGGTCGTCAAACGCGGCTTGGTGCTTATATTCGCCCTCCTCCATCTCTTTCAAAAGGGCGGCGGTTCGTTCTTTGCCGGGCAGTTTATCGAAAACAGCCCGTTGGCCGCGATAAATGTTCACCGCGCCATACTCACCAGCATGGTCCACCCGCAGCATTTCAGCGATGCGCTGGGCCGTGGGCCCGGGGCGGCGGGGGGAAGTGGTTGTGTCTGTCATGGGGATCCCCTTGGTCTTGTGGAGTGACTTAGGAGGTTTGGCCGATGACAAAAGGGCCTTGGTCCTGGTTTTGTCGCCAGGCGTCACGAAAACCCATTCCAACGATGAGCGCCAGGCCAAGTGACGCTAGGGCGTTATAGCCCGCCATGGACATGCCCATTAGGCGCCAGGGGGCCTCCTCACAGGAGGGCCCGCTAGGCCCTGCCTGGGACAGGCTGCTCAAAATGTCTTCGCCGCTAATGTCGAGGACAGGGGCGCCCGCACCGGTGGCAGCACAGGCCGCTGGCCCGTCCCAAAAGCCCCATTCAACCCCAGCATGAAAGCCTGCCAACCCTGCGGAGAAGAGGTAAATCAACATAAGGGCGCCCAACGCGGCGACGAGCATGATGCGCTCCTGAAACGCCTTTGCGGCCAGCATTGTCGCGGCTGCCGCGCCGAAAGCGGCCCAATGGGCCTCTCTTTGGTCTAGGCACAGAAGGCATGGCGCGAGCCCGCCCACACGCTCGAACAAATGCGCCCCAATCAGCAACGCTGCACTCACGCCCATTGAGCACAATAGCGCAATTTTAGGGGAGATTAGTCGTGCCACGAGGGTTTCCATCCGTTTTTACTGCGGGAAGGTCATTGGTGATCATAGCCCTATCGGCGTCGCGTGCGAAAGGGTCGCAGGTCTAGCGGTTCAGCACCATGTCCTTGATAAAGCTGACAGCTTCTGCGCCAAAAAAGACCAAGAGACCGACCCATAGAAGGCCAATGGCAAGCCCCAATAGGGTGAGAAGACCGTCCCGTTCTAACAATCCCACCGCAGCAATAGCGACCCCAATACCCGGCATGGTGTTTGTAGAGGGGAGCGGTACGAGAATTGAGGCGGTGGGGATAAGAAGAAGCGCGCCCACAATTTGCGCCCCCCGACCATAGGTGAGGGCGGCCAGCCGATGGCTCGATAGGCGTTCCAGCCAGCCCACATAACGGGCGGCGCGGTCGACCACCGATTGCATCTGGGCGATTTCAAACTCCCGCTTGCTCAGCGCATTGGGCAGCCACGGATCCTGGCGTCCCATGGCCAGCTGCCCAGCCAAGGCCAGCATGGGCAAGGCCACAATCTGCGGAATGCCATAAAGAAAGGGGAGGCAGCAGGGGAGCGCGAGGAGAAGCAGCATGAGCCCATAGGCCCGCTCGTCGAGGGCGTCGAGGAGAGCGCCAAGGGTTGACCGGCCTGCCGATTGGTCGTCGTCGGTGGGCCCGGCCTGCGGGGCGACACTGGCGCCTTCTTCCTTCAACTGTCGAAGGGTCTGAGAGAGAAGGGTCGTGACGGCGCCAGCGGCGTGGGTGGTGGTCATCGCGACCTTGCTCCTTCATTCTTTAGCGCCGCCATGGAACCGGCTTGTGCGAAAGCGCTCGCATAATTGGTGCCAATGCCGCTAACCCTATGGACAAGAGGGCGCAACCCGCTAAACGAGTGGCCCGCTAATCGAGTAGATCGGGCAGCGCGGGTGTGGCGGAATTGGTAGACGCGCCGGATTCAAAATCCGGTTCCGCAAGGAGTGTCGGTTCGAGTCCGACCACCCGTACCATATCTTATGGATTGCTGGCTCACAGATCGCCGCGGCGGGTGGTCTGGCGTCCGTCACACCAGAAGCGTTTTGACATGAGTATTAAGATCATCGCGGGGGCAAGGGAATCCCGGCGTTGATTGACGAAAGACGTGTAATCAGCTTTAACCGCGAACCATTCCGGCAAGACCTTAGCGGGATATAAATCAGTGCTGGAACCATCACGCCACTTCCTCCTCCACGCAGCGATCAATGACGCATCGATATCCCAGAGTATCGGTCTCACTGAGTATTCTTATTACTTCGTGCTGAAGGACTTTGTCCCTGTGCTTGAGCGAATGGGCGAGGTGCATGTGGTCAAAGACCCAGGCGCTGAGGTCGACGCGCTTTATCGCGACATCACCGATGCGGGGGGGAAAGCCGTCTTCCTCAACTTCACGGCTCCTCACAATTTGGTCCCCGAGATACAATGTCCGACGGTTCATGTGTTTGCATGGGAGTTCGATACGCTTCCGACCGACAGCTGGTTGGCGGATGGCCTTCAAGATTGGCGGTTTGCGCTCGGGGCGCATGCACGCGCGATCACGCATTCGCAGTATGCCAAGAACGCCATTGAAGATGCCATGGGCCCCGATTTTCCGGTGGCTGTGGTCCCGTGCCCCGTCTGGGATAAATTTGCCCTCCAGCGGGAACGGTTCGCACAGCGCGGCCCGCTCAAGGACGTTGATCTCCACTTTGAGGGGAGAGTGTTTGATACGCGCCAGATTGAGCTTTTTGTGGACCTAGATAGCCACCATCTGCGACGATCGCGCGAGGCGGCGGGGGAAGAAATCGTGCCGGCCGAGGGGGGCGATATCTCCCCCGGCGGACTTTTAAAGAAGTTGGCCCACGGCCTAACGCCCCCCTTGATATGGCGGTTCCTTGAACGTCGTCTGGCGTGGGCCCGATCAACGCCTACTGAGGAAAAGGACAATCCGACACCGCAAGCCCCCTCTCAGGCTGAAATAGATATTTATACAGATAAAAAGCCTAACGCGTTAAAGCTTGAGGGCGTCGTCTATACCTCGATCTTCAATCCTCTCGATGGTCGGAAAAACTGGCGCGATATGATCTCGGCGTTTGTGTGGGCTCATAAGGACAATAAAGACGCGACCCTTGTCCTCAAGACACCGAATTTGGACGTTCACGACTTTATTGATCCGCTCATCAGTTTCTTAAAGGCTTTTTTGCCTTTCGATTGCCGGATTGTTGTGTTGAAGGCGTATTTGAAAGATGGCCAATATGAGAGCCTGTTAGAGGGGACAAGCTATTACGTGAACACATCTTTTGGAGAGGGGCAGTGCCTTCCCTTGATGGAGTATTTGTCGGCAGGGGTGCCCGCGATTGCCCCCGACAGCACGGCTTTGGCCGACTATATCAACCCGGAGATGGCCTTCGTCGTCCCCTCTCACGCCGAGCCATCCACGTGGCAACATGATCCTCGCTTGTCTTACCGGGCCCTGCGCTACAGAGTGGATTGGTTGAAGCTGGTCGAAGCATTTAAACGTAGCTATGAGGTGGCGCATCAAGACCCGTCGGAATGGCGGCGCATGGGTCAAGCGGCGATGGATCGGATGAGCCAGCATTGTTCCTTGGCGGTGGCGGAAGCCGAGCTTGCGGCTTTTTTCGCGACCGAGGATCCTGCTGGCGCGGTGATTGACGAGCGTGGGTCGGGTTCGGCAAATGCTGTCAGCGCCACCGACGTTCAAGAGGGATAGTAGTGAGTGATTTAGCCAATCGAGGGGATAAAAGGGGACACCACGAAAAAGCACCGCCATTTTTTATCTTGGGCTCCGTACGCTCGGGCACAACGATGTTGCGCGATGTCATCGCCTCGCACCCAAGGCTCTTTTGCCCTAACGAGACACATTTTTTTCGGTTTGCCGACCCTTACGGCACGATGACATATGTTCGTCCATTGATTAACCAAAAACTCTTTCAAGAGCATCGCCGACTTGATACGATATCGGACGATTATTTTCGGGATCAAATTCTTGTCAAATCCCATACTCGACGGGAGTTGATGGAGAATTATGCAGCGGCATATCTAAATGCGCAGGGCGCCCCTAAGGATGCCCGCTGGTTCGACAAAACACCCCAGAATGTCTTTGGTGCACTGCTTCTCGCGGCGGAGTTTCCAGAATCCCGCTTTGTCCATATTGTCAGGCATCCGTTAAATGTGGTGTCCAGCCTTCGGACGTCGAAGGTGATGGTGATTAAAGAGGTCGTGGGCGCAGCGAATTACTGGTACGAAAGCACGCTCATCATGAAGTCGATGCGCGATGTTGTGGGGGACCGGTTGCTTGAGATCACTTATGATCAGTTCACTCAAAATCCAGAAAAAGAACTTGGCCGTGTCATGGCGTTTCTTGGGGAAGATTCGCGTCAAGTGACCTATGACTTAACGAAGATCAAGCCGGAGAAAAACAAATACAAAACTGTTCTTCCAGCGGAGGATATCGAAATTGCATGGGGGATTTTCGGTGACTTGGCTGAGGAATATGGTTTTCACCGATAGGGTTGCCGCCTTCATGGCAGCGCATAAATTGCATTATTGAAACTGGGGATTTTCCGATGACAAAGTCGGCTTTTGTGACGGGGGTTACAGGACAGGATGGCGCTTATCTAGCGCGTCTTTTGTTAGATAAAGGATACCGCGTTTATGGTGCGCATCGACGTGTCAGCGCACCTAATTTCTGGCGTTTAGAAGAAGTGTCGGCCCTCGGGCATGAGAATCTGACATTAGTCGATCATGACCTGACCGATTTAAGCTCTTCCATCAGGTTGCTGGATTCCATCAAGCCTGATGAGGTCTACAATTTGGCTGCCCAGAGCTTTGTTCAAACTTCTTTTGAGCAGCCGATCACGACCGCTGACATCACTGGCCGCGGCGCTCTTCATATGCTTGAAGCGATCCGTATTGTGAATAAAGATATTCGCTTCTACCAGGCATCAACATCTGAGATGTTCGGGTTGGTTCAGGCTGTTCCCCAAGGGGAGGAGACCCCTTTTTATCCGCGTAGCCCCTATGGTGTCTCAAAGCTCTTTGCGCATTGGACGACGGTAAACTACCGCGAGTCCTACAATATCTTTGCGACAAGCGGTATTCTTTTTAATCATGAGTCACCATTGCGGGGGCGTGAATTTGTCACCCGGAAGATCACCGACGCGGTGGCTGGGATTAAACTGGGGCAAGTTGAGGTGTTAGAACTTGGCAATCTCGACGCTCGTCGGGATTGGGGGTATGCTGCTGAATATGTCGTTGGCATGTGGCAGATGATGCAGCTTGATGATCCTGACACATTTGTTCTGGCAACGGGGAGGACGGAAACCGTACGCTCTTTCGTGGAGCTTTCCTTTCAGGCAGCGGATATCGAACTAACGTGGCAGGGAAGCGGGGAGGATGAGGTCGGTATCGACGCAGGGACCGGCCGTCCTTTGGTGCGTATCAATCCACAATATTATCGACCTGCGGAGGTTGATCTATTGGTCGGCGATCCATCAAAGGCCCAAAAGGTGATGGGGTGGGCCACCAAAACCTCATTGGAGGAGTTAAGCTCGATGATGGTGGCTCAAGACATTGTTAGGCGTCAACGTGTCTAACGCAACCGTTAAACGGGCGGTGGTCACAGGGGCGAATGGGTTCACCGGCCGCTTTTTGTGCCATTTGTTGGCCGAGCATGGCATTGAGGTGCATGCCTTTGTTCATCAGTCCAGTGGTTCGGTCACCGGGTCGAACGATATTGTTGCGGATCTGAGTGATGAAGCGGCCCTCGGTCAATTGTTCGACCGCATTCGGCCTCATTACGTCTTCCATCTCGCCGCGATTTCATTTGTACCGCATGCAGATGCTTCGGCGTTCTATGATGTCAATACGGTTTACACGCAGCGCTTGCTATCAGCGCTCCAGCATCATCAAGACACGCTTGAAAAAGTCGTCATTGCCAGTAGTGCCAACGTTTATGGTGACCCAAAGACGGCGTGCGTAACGATTGACCATCCCATTGCGCCTATCAACCATTATGGCTGTAGCAAGGTCAGCATGGAGTTCATGGCGCGGACCTATCAAGACCGTCTTCCCATCATCATCACGCGGCCTTTCAACTATACCGGCTTAGGGCAAGCCGATCACTTCCTTGTTCCAAAGATCATTTCCCATGCCGTTGAGCGAAAGCCATTCATTGAGCTTGGTAACACTGACATTGTAAGGGATTTTTCTGACGTGCGGGATGTTGTGCTGGCTTACCTACGCCTGGCGCAGTCGCCTCACAGTGGTGCGACCGTCAATATTGCGTCGGGAACCGCCTATGCCCTCAAAGAAGTGCTCGCGCTTATTGAGCGAATCACATCGCATCGACTAGAAGTAAGAATAAACCCTGCATTTGTGAGAAAACAGGACATCATTCGGCTCGTAGGAGACCCAGGACCGCTAGAGGCGATGATCGGATCCTATCGTCAGTTTGGCCTAGAGGACACGCTCACCTGGATGGTCAATAAGGCGTAGCTCCTGTGTCCCTTTGGCCCTAGGCTGTTCTGTTATATCTCTTTATGGTGCAATTCGACTGTGGAAGTGCGTCTGAATGAGCCATTTTGATCGACTGTTGGCGAAGATTGAGGTCGACGAGGCCAGGCTTCGGTCTGAGCTCGCGGCGGTAAAGGCGCCATCCGCTCGATACATGATTTACATGACGCCGCGCACCGGGTCGTCTTGGTTGAGAGACTTGCTGCGGTCTACGGACCTTCTGGGGTGGCCGGAAGAGTGGTTTAACACCACAATGCTCAACGCCTTTGCAAAATCGATTAATGCAAATTCCGTACACGCTTATACTCAACTTCATTTGGGCCGTGGGCAGTCACCCAATGGGGTCTATGGGGCAACAATCACATGGCATGATCTCAACGCGCTGTGGCCCGACGCCATTGATCAAGAAACCTCGGATTACTTCACCCATTTCCCCGTCGATCAGACGCGGGCTTTTATGCTGTTCCGGCGTGATATTGTTGCCCAAGCCATCTCATTAAACCGGATGATGACCACGGGTGTATTCGATACCGTAAACTCAACAACAGAGACGCGACGACGGTCAGAGGGCGCCTTTTTCTATGACGAGCGGGCCATTCGCCGCTGTCTGCACCAGATTCTGGAGCATGAAAAATCTCTACTTCGCTTTTTTGATCACCATGGCATCACGCCCCACAGACTTGTTTACGAAGAACTTACCCAAAGCCCGGTGGAGGAGGTCATCCGGTATTTTGTCGAGGTCGTTACGCCACAAAGCCGGATTGAGGACGCAAGAGAAGCTGGGTCCCAGCATCAAAAAATTGCAACGTCGAAGAACCATGCGTTTGCTGATCGTTTTCGACTAGATAACACATCTTGGTTGGATGAAATCGAGGATGAGCGGTCTTCTATCTTTGAGAATACAGATAGTGTGACAGGGGACCCCCTTCCGTCTCTCAAACCCACCGACCCCCAAGGCGCGTCTTCTGGCCCAATTATGGGGAATAGCCCCGCGACTTCGGATGGTGGCCTATCGGTGGTGGTCCCCGTTTATGCCGGCCTCAAGTCCGTCCAAAAATGCCTTACCTCCGTTTTGGAGAGTGAATGCCAAACTCCATATCGGTTGATCGTTATCTATGATGGTGGCCCTGATGGTCGGATTGAGCGCTATCTCGACATTCTGTCGCGAAAAGGGTTGATCGAGCTTCACAAAAACGCCGAAAATCTAGGGTTTGTGAGAACCGCTAATCGTGGTTTTTCTCTCGCGGGCACCGATGATGTCATTATCCTCAACAGCGATACAGAGGTGCCAAAGGGGTGGGCGGATCGAATGGCAAGGGCCGCTCGCTCTGACCCATCCATCGCAACGGCAACGCCATTCACCAACAATGGAGAAATTTGTTCCTACCCAAACCTTTGCGAGGTGAACCCAATTCCGCCAGGGATGGACGTTCAGTCGATGGACGACCATGTGCAGGAATGGGCTTCGGAGCAACCAATCGATATTCCTACCGGTGTTGGTTTCTGCCTTTACATATCCCGAGCCGCTCTTGATGCGTTCGGGCCCTTTGACGAAGAAGCATTTGGCCGCGGCTATGGTGAAGAGACCGATTTTTGTCGGCGGGCAGCTGATGCAGGGTGGCGTAATGTTCTGCTTACAAACATATTCGTCTATCATGAGGGCGGGCTTAGCTTCGGCGATGAAAAAAAGGCGCGTGTTGCCTATGCGATCAAGCTGTTGGAGAAGCGTCACCCAGGCTATAACCGCCTTATTGAGAATTACTGCGTCGAAAATCCGGTAAAGCCGGTACGGTTTCAACTGGTGTTGAAGTCTTTATCATCCAGCAACCTCCCTGTTGTCTTGATTATTGGCCATGGTGAGGGAGGGGGGACGCGTCGCTTTATAAATGAGTTGCGATATTTCTTCCGAGAAAAGATTAATTTTCTTTGGATTGAACCTGAAGGGGATGAATGTGTTCGCTTAGTTTTCCCCGATTGGGCGAGTTCCTACACGCAAATATATAATCTTGAAGCCGATAAAGATCAGTTGTTTGATAGTATTCGTGCGGCGGGTGTCGATCTTGTCCACATCAATCATATAAGAGGGATTGAGAAATTCACACCCGAGCTGCTCGATGAACTTGGCGTAGAGCATCTTATCACGCTTCATGATTATTATTTCTTGGGGTCTAGTCCAAGCTTGATCGACAGTGAGGGGCGGTATGATCCTGATCGATACTTTATAGATGGTCGGCCCTGCGAGGACGAGTTTTCATCGCTAAAGGAAACGTTGCTCAAAACGGCCAAAGCTCTTGTGACGCCAAGTTTGGAAGCGGCAGCGATTTATAAAGGGGTCCACCCTGATCTTGAAATCAGGGTTCAAGAGCATATCGGTACAGAGCTTATCCCCAGCCTGCCCCCTGTTCGTGTGAAGAACGGGCAGGCCAACAAACCCAAACGGGTTTTGATATTGGGGGCGTTGGGCAAAGAAAAAGGAGCAGACTTGCTTCAAGCGGCCGCCGCTGATGCGAAAAGGCGTGGGCTTCCTATCGAGTTTCATCTTGTTGGCTATGCCTATCGCGTGCTTGATGATTCTGTCATCACCCATGGCCCTTACACTGAAGAAGCGTTGCAGCAAAAAATCGCAGAACTGAAGCCAGATCTTATTTGGTTCCCATGCCAATGGCCTGAGACCTACAGTTATACCCTGACCTCCGCCATGGAAGCGGGAGTTCCTTTGTTGGTCCCTAAGATTGGCGCATTTGCAAGCCGTACGGATGGGCGCCCATATACATGGTACTTTCCTTACGATATGGATCCGACGCGCCAACTGAAAGAGATAGAGCGTTGCCTTTCGGTTTTGGCGGAAAAAGGTGGAGAAGTCGCGCTTTGGGCGCCACAACCCTCCCATGGGCAGGCATACTATAGTGATGACCATTATGTGCCGGCGCGATTGGAGCGCCCGGTGACGCCTCTTCCTTTATCTTTATCCCAGGAGGCGCTTGCCACTCTATTTGCTCCGTCCCATCGGGATGCGTCCCAAAAGGGGTTAAGGCGATTCATCGCTCCTCTATTATGGCGTTTACGGTTTAATCGAGCTTTGTCTCAGTTTTGGTTTGATGTGTTGCCGGAGGCGGCGCGGGGACGTTTGAGGCGCTACCTATTGGGGCGGTGAAGAAGGCGCTGTGCGATGGTTCGTCCGCGCGCGGTTAGGGGTTGCTCAATATATCGGTAGTTCAGCTGACTTGCGATGACCATAAGGGGCACCGCTATGCCAACTGCGACGAGCCCTTTTGGCTGATAGGCCATGTCCGGTGGAAGCAGCCATTCGGTCACTTCAAGTGACAGGTAGAAAATGGGTATATGGCAGAGATATAGAGCGTAAGACCGGTCACCTAACCATGATAAAATAGTCTGCACTTTGCCTTTTGGGAAAATATAATCCTCATTGAAGCTTGCGATCAGTACAATGATAGAACTCCCCAATGCGATGAGATTAAAGGATCTTGAAGAACTTAACCCAAAGAGATCTTGGGCGTTTCGCGAACCGATCATAACAATGAAACAAATGAGACCGATGATGATCGGTAGCCCAATATACGGATTTTTCAGGAATTTTGGTTCCCAACGGCGATGGTAGGGGCTTGCTTCGAAAAGGGCGATAAGCACGCCCAAGGCCAACCCTTCACTTCGAAACATTATTCCTAGAATATTGCGAGTGATGAGAAATTGGACCGCGATAATACCGATTAAGACAAGGGTGAGGCGCCATCGCCGTTGTGTGACAAGGATGATAAGGGGGAGTAGGAAGTAAAACTGTTCCTCAAGGGACAAGCTCCAATAGGGGAACGAGGTTCCGATGGGTTCCACCATAAAATGGGTCGCAAACCGAAAATTAGCGTAGTGTAAAACAACGCTCAGTGTCGCCCAAAGGTTGGTTTCAACACTTTGCCACAGGATGGGGCGGCTCGTTAGACTGGCGCCAAGTAAGATAAAGGCGAGCCAAAACCACACTGACGGGGTTAAGCGAAAGAGCCGCCGTACCCAAAAGGCCGCCACTGTCGGCCATCGCCGACGCTCTTGATGGGCATTTTCCAAACTGGGAATGAGGCTTCTCGCGATCACAAATCCGGAGATCACAAAGAACAGATCAACCCCCGCGCCACCACTCAACCAATGCGTCACCGACGCCGGAAGTAGGGGCCCCATGCCTGGGATGGTTTTGAGGTGCCAGAAGATAACAAGGCCTACCGCAAGGGCGCGTAAGACTTGAACGTCTGCAATGTGGGCCCGTCGAGCCGGGGATTGCATTGCGCCTCTATCCAGGTTTGCGTGCAATGATGGTCTGCGACTTTGCGATATAGCGATCGAGGACGGCTTTTGTTTTCGCGCCTTGACGATGATCAAGAACGTTCTTCCATAGGGCGGCCCACTGATGATCAATCGTGTGGCTATCAAACCATTTTAGAAGCCATTCGACGACCGCGTGAAACCCTCTGAACTGATGGTCGACAATCTCAAACCCCGCATCGGTTACAAGGCGCGCAAACTCCTCCCGTTCAAAAATTCGAATATGATTAGGTTTTTCGAAATAGCCGGGAGGGGCCACAGGCTCCTGCAGCCGCTCGCCAAGAGTATCCGGCACGGAGATAAGGTAGAGACCGCCCGGCTTCCCGATGCGGAATAATTCCTGCATCACCTGCTTTGGGTTGTCGACATGCTCTAGCACCTCTGTGCAGATGACTTTGTCGGCATAGCCTTCGTTAATATCAAGCTGCTCACCAGTTGTCAGTAGACCCCGTATGGGACATGTGGCAACCGAACCGATCCGCTCACTGGCCACCTTTAGTGAGGTAGAGTCAACATCGCAGTAAACGATCTCGCCAGCGAATTGAGCAGAGAAATAAGAGTAGCCGCCCGTGCCGCATCCTACATCGACAACGATATCGCCATTTGTGATCGGGAAGCCGGGGGCCACGGACTGGTTTTCATGATCCAGCCACCCACTTTCCTTATAATCATAAATGCCCACCATGGTTCCAAAATGTTCTTCGCGCAATCTCCGGTCATCGGTATGCGGCAGTGTTTCTGAGAACTCTCTCGACCCTATAACGGACCGAATAGTCTGGACGGTTCGTGTGATCGAGAAATGATCGCGGGCATTGTCGGCAGTGGTGCGGCGTAGATGGTGGTATCCTTCAGGAGCCGTTTGGGCGATGTGGAAGGCATCCTTTAGCTTTGCGGATAGTCCCCCCTCTTCGGAAATGGTCATCGCATAGTCGTTTGGTAGGCCGACCTTAGCGCCAAACGCCTCTCGTGTGATAAGAGGGACTTGGGCGCAAAAGTGACGATATCCCGTCAGATCATCCTGATCGTCATCCCCCTTAATATAGAACGAGGCCGGATGAAGAAATGTGCCGTCATTCCCGCTCGTCCCCAGAACGATGATCCGGCACGCATGATCGCTGAGGGTGGAAAGCCGTTGTTTTGAAGCCTTCGCGGCATCACTGGATGAACCATCGGTATAAAGAAGTAAAATGGCCTCTGGTGAATGTCGAAAGTCATTGACAAAAACGTCTATCAAACTGGTGAGGGCATTGACGCTATTGGGCGATGCGGCAAAAATTGTCCCTGTCCCCGCCGTTTCCCCACCAACAGCTGTGTCGTGGAGAATATCAGTATCCGGCAGGTGAATGGGTTTATGGGCCGATGGGGAGCTAAGGCGGCATGATTTAACCGCTGGATCGTGCCAGAAGGGCCAAGCGATAGGGGGCATTGCCTTGGGGGCACCGCCAGAAACGGGCACCATAGCCATTTCATCTTTCCGAAAACCCTCAGGCCCGCCCACCACAAAGGCGGCCAATATTTTGGGGGACCTCAGAAGATCAGTCTTCCGTTCGTTCAGAACGGGGGTACAGAAAAATCTCTTGGCGGCCCGTTCTGTCGCTTTCTCGCCAAAGGGAACCGTCAAGCAAGAGTGGGGGGCAGGGTACTCCTCAATAAGGCGACTGATATCCTCTATATCGTTGACGATCGCGGTGTCGCTAATATCGTCAAAGGCGTCTTTAAGGAGGGCTCTGCTCTGGCGGGCGCGGATGGCATCCAAATCCCCATCTGATTGATCCACATAGAGAAGAAACATTTATTCAGCCTTTCGTGGCTCATGGGCTAGCGTGACGGCATCATGGGTCGTTTGGTGATGGAAAATATCACGGTATTGATCAAGGAAAGAGGAAAACTGCGCCTTCACAGCGGGTAGAGAGCAATGCCCCTTGAGGTGGATGGCGGCACGGGCGCCCATTGCGACATATGTGTCTGGAGCATTTTTGGCCGTGTCGTAACTATCTCGGTAAGCCTTTACCAAATCTAGCCAATCTGGCCTGAAGTGAAGGCAACGAAACGCTTTGCGGGCATCGTGCTGCCAATGGGTCAGCTGAGCGTTACTTTTAAAGATAAAGCATGCATCCTCGAACACATAATCGCGCATCGCAGTATGATTTGAGGTCACCGCGGGAATACCCGCCGAGAGGGCCTCACACAATGGTATGGATTGCCCCTCTCCGTACGATGTGTTTACGTAGTAGGTGGTTCCCTCAAGGAGTTTATCGTACGCGTCTTCGTCTAAGTAGGCGTCAATTGCGATGACCCGGCATTTGAATGGCGCTAATCGCTGAAGATGGAAAACAAGTTCATCGGCAAATTGGACAACATGACGTGCAGAGACTTTCAGGACCAGCGTTGCGTCTTCGGTGTCTTTGAAGGCCCAACAAAAGGCGACCACCATATCTTGCCAGTTCTTGCGGCCATCATAGGGATTGATGATTGCCGTATAGATATATCCTTTAAGCTGTACACTGTTTGAGATGACGGAATCGCTTTCAAGGTCCTCTTCGGCGACGTCGTCTTCCTCAGTGTCTTGGGCAAGATAGGCGTCCATTTCCTTGTCCACCAGACCTTCGTCAGCGGATGCTCTTTTGTAATTTTCCTCGTAAACGTCTGAAAACCAGTCCAATTGCTCTAGGTTCGCACGGTCATACCCCAGACCACCTTGAAGCGTTCTCTCAGCGGACCGTAGGCCCAGGGCAATCAGCCCGTCGGCAAAGAAGGTACGGGTTAAATAGAAAAGCAGACCAAGTCTGCTTTTAAGGGACCCGCGACTATCGAGCGTTTGTTGAAACAGGTTATATTTCGCATGGCGAACCGCCTCAACCTGTTCGCCTCGCAAATATTCGCGGTATGCATTAATGTGGGCCCATTCTTTCTTTAACTCTTTTTCCCGATCGCGGAGGCGCCGGTGGGTTTCTTGCAGGCCCAGCATTTGTTCATCATCGCGGCGATATCGCTCCTTGAGTTCCTCTTCCGAGGGGACATATACCTTCAAGTTCATCGCATACGAATCAATTAGTACGCCATCAAAATCGAGTCGAATGTCTTTGAGGGGTGTCGCGGTGTCCTGTCGCGCTCTGAACCGTTCCATATTATCCCATACTGGGCATGGGATGGCCGCGGAAGGGTAATCCGCACCCATTGTTTCCTTTAGAACGTCAATCGTATAGGAGCTGATCGCAATCACCGCGGCAGAGTTATCAAATGCAATCCGCCAGTCATCTTGTTCGTTATTCGCCCAGGATTCTGTTGGGATCGTGCTGTACTCCCACGCAATCACATGGATTGTTGGGCATTGAATGTTCGGAATAAAGTTCTGCGGCGCTGAGAAGTGGAGGAAAACGCATGGTTGCCCCAGGCGTTGGCACTCAGCATACGCTTTATCGACTTCGGTTTCGGGTTCGTAGACCGTATGGACTTCGCCGATCTCTTCTAGAAACGGAAGATAGGATTTTAGGATAAAATAGTAGCTATATTCCGGTTGCCCCGCATTCGCAGCAATCGTCTTGGCGTTTGTCTTTGAATAGACAATGAACTTGATTGGGAGGGGGAGATCACCGTCACTCTTCGCTGAACTTATCGTTGCTTTCTACTGGTGTCTTGATGATCGGACCGACAGGTTGGGCACGCGACTTTCTGCTGATTGAGCCTGTCTTTTTGAAATCCGACATGTATACACAAGCATTCCGAAGCCTCTCTCTCCATAGCGCTTAGGATTGCTGCCGAGTGAGGAGAAGATCGGTGAATGGCCAAGCTTCCCCCAGCCGGTTGTAAAGGCTGTCGAGCACCGTGTCGTTTAAGCGCTGCGCGGGGCTGTCGGGTGTGCCGAGGTCCCAAAAATGGGTGTAAGATGACTGCTGAAGAGCGGTTTTAAGGGGGGCAAAACTCTCGCAGCGTTTCATCCCGTAGGGCCAAAATTCAATGACCATGGGCGGGGCATCCCGAAGGGTCTTTGGCGCGCCCGCCAAAATATGGCCCTCATACCCTTGGGTATCCATCCAGATAAAAGTTTCGGACGATGGCTGCGTTGCCATCACCTCATCAAGGGTTTTGGCAGCAACGCTTACCACTTTTCTTTCTTCTTCGCCGAAGGCGCCGTCGGATCGTGATTGGTGTACCCGATGATCGCCGAAATTGTCTGCACTGAGCTCAAAGGTGAGATTCTCTGTGGGATCAGAGGCCAAGGCAACATTCATGGCGGTGATCTGATCTTCCACTTCGTTCAGCACGATATTGGCTTTTAACAGCTTGAAGTTTTGCGGTTCCGGCTCAATGGCGATCGCTGCGGCGACCTCCCCCCGCGCAACGAGCGGAATGCAGATGGTGCCAATATTTGCGCCAATGTCTAAAAGGGTCAGCGCGTTGGTCTGCACCCCCAATAGACGGCGGGCGGTGAAGAACTTATCGAGGTCGAATTCCCGCGTTTCATAAACCGCTCGGGAAATAATTTTATCCTGTGTACTGACAATAAAGGTCTCCTGTCCTGCCGCCAGCAGGAGGGGGTCAGTCATACTGTCAAAAAACGTCCGCCGCGCCGCTGGCGAGTGGCTGAGCAGCCGAGACACGTGTCGTGTCAATGACCGCGTCAGCCGTTCGCGAAGTGACCCTCCCTTTGGTTCTGCACCAGATGGGTTGGGGGGCGGGGTGCGTTGGGGAAACTGAACGTCGGTCATGATCGGACGAGGATTGTCGGCTCCGCCCCCCACGGTCAAGGCGCTGGTTGGGGGTTCCCTCGCATTGAGGGGTAAGCGCTGTTCGAGAAGCCGTCTTAGGCCGCGTCGATTTTCCCGTCTGTTTTCCCAGTCCAACGGTTAAGGCATTGAAGAAGCGCCTCTTTTTTGATGGGTTTCGAGAGATAGTCGTTCATGCCTAAGGCCAAGCTCTCCGCTTGCTCGCTGGGCATCGCGTGGGCGCTGAGGCAGATAATTGGGACGGGCGTCCGACCGTCCTGAGCTTCGGCGGCTCGGATTGCCTGGGTCGCCTCTCGGCCGTCCATGACCGGCATCGAGATGTCCATCAGAATGGCATCAAAGTGTTCCCGGGCGGCGATTGCACAAGCCTCTTGGCCATTGTCGACAAAGTGGAGATGATGGGTGTCGCCAATCATCCCGTCGATGACGAGTTGGTTCACCTTATTATCTTCGGCAACGAGGATCCGCTTACCATCTTTGCCCTCTGCGGCCGCTATGGAGTCGGGGGGGGAAACCATCGCCGGTGCGTCACGCACGCTTTCATGGGGCTTAAGGGGCATGGAAAGAGTGAATGTCGACCCATGGCCTTGGGTGGACGACACCGTCAGGGACCCGCCCATAATGTGAGCCAACTGTCGAGAGATGGCGAGGCCCAATCCGGTGCCTCCAAATTCGCGCGCTGTGGACGCGCCCTCCTGGGCGAACTTGTTAAAGATGTGATCGATGCGGTCTGGGCTAATCCCAATGCCTGTATCTGAAACGGTGATGGCGATGTCAGATAACCCGTCCTCGCGGTCCACGCTCAAGACGTTGATATCCACTCGTCCCTCACGGGTGAATTTAATGGCGTTGCCCACCAGGTTCACCAAAATCTGCCGTATACGACCGGAATCGCCCACTAGCCGGCTCGGCAGGGCTTCGGGAATGTCAGCGGCGAGATGAAGGCCCTTCTCATCGGCCCGGAGCGATAGCAGCATCACCACGTCATTGACCGTCTGGCGGAGGTCAAAGGGGGTGGGATCAAGGTCTATCTGACCCGCCTCAATTTTTGAAAAATCGAGTACATCATTGATAATGGTGAGAAGCACGGCGCCCGACGCATTGATCGTATCCACATAGCGCTGTTGCTTGTCAGTCAGCGCAGTGGTGGCAAGGAGTTGCCCCATACCGAGGACGCCATTCATTGGTGTGCGAATTTCATGGCTCATATTCGCCAAAAATTCGGATTTGGCTTTGTCGGCCTTTTCAGCGGCTTGTTTGCCGCTCCGCATCGCTTTTGTGGTACGCTCAAGATCATATCGAAGGTTCGATAGGTAAGACGCTAAAGGGGCGGCAATGATAAAAGAGGCCACCGCCGCTAATGCACTATTATGGAGCTGCAACTCGGGCCGAAAAAACTCGTGATAGAGGTAAATCAAACCAACGGCGCTTGCCATTGCGATCACGGTCAGCGACGCCGCAAAGCGTGCTTTTTCAACCCATAAGGGTTTCCCATCTGAAAAATTCGCTTTGTTCATGCGCCTCACACCCCGCCCCAGGCGGCTTGTTACGACAAAGGCGTAAAAAAGGGCTGACTCGCGCGCGATTTTTGCCCGCGAAAATGCAAATTTTTCTCACATCTTACATCAGCGTAGTCGCAAAACCGGCATAGGCCTTGCTGCACCGCAGCATTGTCGGCATAGACAGGATCGCCGTCGGCCCCGAAGCCCCTGGGGTGGAACCAGTCGACGGGCATGAATTGTATTGTTTTAAGACAGGCCGTCCGTCCTTTTCGGCCTCATCCACTGAAGGAGCGCGCGGAATGGACATCTCCAAAATTTCACCAGGAGAGGACCTACCCACCGACATCAACGTCATTATGGAAGTCCCCTTAGGGGGGGAGCCTATCAAATATGAGGTGGATAAAGACTCGGGCGCGATGTTCGTGGACCGGTTCCTCTACACCTCCATGCGCTATCCTTGTAACTATGGCTTTGTGCCTCACACTTTGTCAGGTGACGGGGATCCGATTGATGTCATGTGCCTTGGCCAACGGGCTTTGTTGCCCGGCGCTGTGCTACGGGCCCGTCCGATTGGTGTGCTGATCATGGAGGACGAGGCGGGGATTGATGAGAAGATCTTGGCGGCCCCGCACCCAAAGCTCACCCGCTACTACGACAATATCAAAACCCATGAAGACGTGCAGGACATCCTCCTGGAACGGATTTGGCACTTTTTTGATCACTATAAGGATCTTGAACCCAATAAATGGGTGAATGTGAAAGAGTGGCAGTCCAAGGAAGTTGCCGAGAAACTGATCCTTGAAGGCGTGGAAAACGCAAAGAAATAGGCGAAGTGATTGCCATCCCGATTTGCGCGGGCGGGCAAGACCGGGATCCAAAAGCTTGATTGCTGACCTTTCGCATCGCTCATGCATCATCAGCTTATGGGTCCCGGATAACGCTTTCGGCGCTTCCGGGATGACAGCGTGGGCGGTTAATAATATCTGAGCGCTGTCGCTTTGCCGCCAAACACTCGGTACGAAAGATACGTGTACCCTAATATCATGGGGAGAACGAACAGCGTGCCGACGAGGATAATCATCAAGGCCTCCGGCGCACTGGCGGCCTCATAAATGGTGAGCTGTTCTGGTACCACATAGGGGTAGAAGGAATAGGCGAGCCCACCGAAAGCAAGGGCGAAGAGGGCGGTCGTGGCCGCGAAGGGCAGCCATGCCTTTTTATCGTCAGGGTCGGGAAGGCGCCTAAGGCCTACCCATAGGGCGATAAGAAGGGCGAGGGATAAGAGCGGCAGCGGTGCCATCCAGATAATATTGGGAAAGGCAAACCATTTCTCGAAAATGCGGGGGCTGACAATCGGGCTGGCCAGGGAAACCGCGGCCATACCGCCCACAACACCGCCGAGGCCCGCTTTGGCCCACGCAATGGCTTTCGCTTGCAGGGCCTGTTCGGTTTTGATGATGAGCCAGGTGGCACCGATGAAGGCATATCCTAGGGCAAGGCAGATTGCCGTCATCAGCGCGAATAAAACCGTTGCCGCCGTATACTGAAGGCCCATAATATAGATCCCGAGCATGAACCCCTGGGATAGGCCGGTCATAAGGGATCCCACAAAAAAAGCTGTATTCCAGTGCTTCTTTTGCGTGAGCGGTGCTTTGGCGCGAAACTCAAAGGCGACGCCCCTGAGGATAAGGCCTACCAACATGATCGCAACGGGCAGATAAAGGGCGGTCAAGATCGTCCCATGGGCGGCGGGGAAGGCGACCAAGAGAAGGCCAATGGCCAGCACCAACCAGGTCTCATTCGCATCCCAAAAGGGGCCGATCGAAGCGATCATGCGATCTTTCTCGTCGTCGCTGGCAAAAGGAAATAGAATGCCCACGCCTAAGTCGAAACCATCCATCACCACATAGATGAGGATGGAGAGGCCCATAAGGCCTGCGAAGGTGAAGGGCAGCCATTGTCCGGGGTCAGAGAAAAAAGCCATCTTCTTTACTCCATCTCTTATTCAGCGGGGGCCAGGGGAACCGCCGATAAAGGCGCTTCTGATTTTGGTTCTTCTCGCACGATCGGCTCGCCCGTGGTGGCCCGCCGCGCGAGGAAAAACACCACATAAATATAAAGAGCTGTCAGGGCCGCGTAGATGAGCAAATAGGCGATGAGGGTGGAGGCCACCATGCCCGCGGCGACGTCGGAAACCGCGTCTTTGGTGGTGAGGAGGCCTGTTACCAGCCAAGGCTGGCGCCCTATTTCCGTCGTGTACCACCCTGCGAGCGTGGCCAGCCATCCGCTAAAGGTCATGGCGACGAGACCGCGGAGATACCATTTTCCAAGGCCCTCCGTCAGCGGCGCTTTGCGTCGCCAGAGGAACCAGACCCCCGCCCAGGAGAGGGCAAGCATCCCGAGGCCTGTTCCCACCATTATGCGGAACGACCAGAAGACCGGGCTCACAGGGGGGTGAAGGGGGGTGCCGTCTTCTGCGACAAAATCATTCAGACCCGGGACAACCCCACTTGGTTTGTGCTTCAGAATAATGCTCGCGCCATTGGGAATGGCAACTTCGAATCGATTTTCGCGCGCCTCCTCATCGGGCAGAGCGAAGAGGAGGAGGGGCACGTTTGACTGCGTCTCCCAATTCGCTTCCATAGCGGCGACCTTCGCCGGTTGATATTCAAGGGTGTTGAGCCCGTGTTGATCCCCAACAAAGATTTGTATGGGGATCAGCACGGCCGCAATCGCAATCGCTGATTTGAGGGCGATGCGAACCCCATTGCTTTTGTCGCCCCATAAGGCGCGGCAAGCGGACACTCCTGCGATGAGGAATGAGACCGTCAGCCCGCTGGCGACCAACATATGGGTCAGCCGGTAGGGCATGGAGGGGTTAAAGATAATGGCGAGCCAATCGGTGGCAAAAGCCACCCCGTCTCGCATCTCTACCCCAGCGGGGGTGTGCATCCAGGAATTGAGGACCAAAATCCAAAAGGCGCTCAATGTCGTGCCAAAGGCGACAAGGAAGGTCGCGAGCGTGTGGAGCCATCCTGGCACCTTGCCGGTGCCAAACAGCATGATACCCAGGAACACCGCTTCTAAGAAAAAGGCGGTCAGCACCTCATAGGCGAGGAGGGGCCCCGCAATGTTCCCAACCGTTTCCATAAAGCCCGGCCAATTGGTGCCGAACTGAAAACTCATGGTGATGCCGGAGACAACACCCAACGCAAAAGACAGGGCAAAGACCTTTACCCAGAACTTATAGGCATCCATCCATTTCTCTTGGCCCGTCGCGCCATAGCGCAGCCTGAAGAAGAGAAGGACCCACCCGAGCGCAATCGTGATGGTCGGAAAAAGAATGTGAAAGGAGATGTTCGCACCGAACTGTATCCGTGAAAGAAGCAGAGTATCCATCATTACGCGTCCTTCTCTTTCTCTTTTCTACTCCGTCCGAGGGGGACAATTTTCTCCGTTGTCGCAATAAACTTCTGAACCCGGCTGCCGAGCGCCAGCAGCTGGACAAGCCGGTCGGTTTCAAGGCTGTTCATATCATCGTACCACCCCGTCAGGAGTTCAATCAGGGATGTCAGTTCAGCAATGCGATTGTTGGCATAGGTTTCGTCGGGATATCCCGGTGCGGCCATTTGAAGTTCCCGCAGCTTGGTGAGGGTGGGATCGATCTCTCTTTTCTTTCGTTCGTCTATCAATGTACGGACAATTTCCCAGAGATCATCAGGGGTCGTGAAGTAATCCCGCCGATCCCCGGGTAAGTGCTTAAGACGCACCAGCCGCCAGGCTTGAAGCTCTTTCAACCCCATGGAGACGTTCGAGCGGGAGAAGCCCAGCCCCTCGACAATCTGATCGGCGTTCAGGGGCTCACTACTCAAAAAGAGAAGCGCATAAATCTGTCCCACGGTGCGGTTGATCCCCCAACGGGAGCCCATTTCGCCAAAGTGCAGGACAAAGTCCTGGTGGAGGGGGGAAAGCTGCATAGATTTCTCGTTTCGGATTTTTCTTATTCTCTAAATTTCAAAAATTTCTGAAACTAATGTAGGGAATTTTTGGCGGCCAGACAAGAGCGCGTGAGGCCAGGGGCGGGCATGTAGGGGGCGTGGAGGAAATGATGCATTGGGGACGATCTTATGCTTCATGGCGAACAGTGCGCGCCAAGTGGTTGACCTTCCACCAAACCTCAGCGACTTTGCGCGCAACTATAACGGGGTCTAAGGCCTCATTTTGGGACGAAAACAATCTACGCTGAAGGGGATCATCAACGATGACCATTACACTTGCGCTCGTTATTTTGGCGGGTTTGGTGGCCGTAATTTACGGCTACGTTACGGCCAGGGACGTGATGAAAGCGTCCGCTGGCAATGAGCGGATGCAGGAGATCGCTGGTGCGATCCAAGAGGGCGCTCAGGCCTATTTGAATAAGCAATATACTGCCATCGGCATTGTCGGCGCAGTGGTCTTCGTTCTTCTCTTCATCTTTTTTGGCGATTGGGTCGCCCCCGTTGGCTTCCTGATTGGTGCCGCCCTGTCAGGGGTTGCCGGTTATATCGGAATGATTGTGTCGGTACGGGCGAACGTTCGGACCACCGAGGCGTCTCGCCAAGGCCTGCAACAGGGCCTTGATGTGGCATTCAAGTCCGGTGCGGTCACCGGCATGCTGGTGGCGGGCCTCGCTCTTCTCGGGTTGGCGGGCTATTTCGCAATTCTTCTCAATATTTCAGATACGGCGACCAGCCGTCAGGTGGTGAACGGTCTTGTGGCCCTCTCCCTCGGCGCATCGCTGATTTCTGTCTTCGCGCGTCTTGGCGGCGGCATCTTCACCAAAGGGGCCGACGTTGGCGGCGACCTGGTGGGGAAGGTCGAGGCCGGCATTCCTGAGGATGATCCCCGGAACGCGGCGACCATCGCCGACAATGTGGGGGATAATGTTGGTGACTGTGCTGGCATGGCGGCTGACCTGTTCGAGACCTATGTGGTGACCATCGCGGCCACCATGGTGTTGGCATCGATCATCTTCTCAACCCAATTGGCGGTCGACTTTATGCTTTACCCGCTGGCGATTGGTGGGGCTTGTATCCTGACCTCCATCGCCGGGACCTTCTTTGTGAAGCTGTCCAAAGGGTCCAGCAATGTGATGGGCGCGCTTTATAAGGGGTTGATCGTCACAGGCGCGCTATCGATCGTGGCCCTCGGCGTTGTCACCCAAATGATGCTGCCTTTCTCTGACACATTCGTCACTGAAGGTGGTCGGTCCTTCACCGGCATGAACCTCTTTATCTGCGGTGTGCTTGGCCTCGTCGTCACCGGCGCTATTGTGTGGGTGACGGAGTATTACACCGGCACAGAGTTCCGTCCGGTGAAGTCGGTGGCGAAGGCCTCTGAGTCTGGTCACGGGACCAATGTGATCCAGGGTCTTGCGGTCTCTATGGAAGCCACAGCGTTGCCGGCTCTCATCATTATGCTGGGGATTGGCATCACCTTTGGCCTTGCCGGTCTTTATGGGATCGCGGTGGCGGTGACGACCATGCTGGCTCTTGCCGGGATGATTGTGGCCCTCGACGCTTTTGGTCCGGTGACCGATAATGCGGGCGGCATTGCGGAGATGGCGGAGCTTGAGAGTTCCGTGCGGGATACCACCGACACCCTCGATGCGGTGGGCAACACCACCAAGGCGGTGACCAAGGGCTACGCGATTGGCTCAGCGGGTCTTGGTGCCCTCGTGCTCTTCGCGGCCTACTCCCAAGACATTGCGTACTTCACGCGGAATGCGGACAAATACCCCTTCTTTGAAGGTGTAGAGGTCAATTTTGGTCTCGATAATCCGTATGTCATCATCGGCCTCTTCGCGGGTGGTCTTCTGCCGTTCCTCTTTGGCTCTATGGCCATGCAGGCGGTTGGCCGTGCGGCGGGTGCCATTGTGGAAGAGGTGCGTCGTCAGTTCAAAGAGAAGCCAGGCATTATGGCGGGGACGGAAAAGCCCGACTACGCCAAGGCAGTGAACCTTCTCACCGGCGCGGCAATCAAAGAAATGATTGTCCCCAGCCTGTTGCCGATCCTTGGGCCCATCGTCCTTTACTTCGTCATCGGCCTGTCGGTGGCGGGCTTTACCGATGGCGGCTGGATTGATGGTCGCAATGCGGCGCTTTCGGCCCTTGGGGCGATGTTGATGGGCGTGATCATTACGGGTCTTTTCGTGGCGCTTTCCATGACCGCTGGCGGCGGCGCGTGGGACAATGCCAAGAAGTACATTGAAGACGGCAATCATGGCGGCAAAGGGTCCGAAGCCCACAAGGCCGCGGTGACCGGCGACACTGTTGGTGACCCTTATAAGGACACAGCGGGTCCGGCTGTGAACCCGATGATCAAGATCACCAATATTGTGGCGCTCTTGATGCTGGCCTTCTTTGCGGGCCCTGGCGTTTAAAGCCTGCCGACACCCTCAAAACACGAAACGGCCTGGGCTTTTTCCCGGGCCGTTTTTGTTTTTCGGGCGCTGTGGCGACACTGTCCCACGGATTCGCGCTTTGAAGGCGCGACAAACGCAAATGATGCGTCGGCGTCCCTTGCCAAGAGCCAAAAAACCAGGCTCAATCATTAACAGAGGGTAAACATACCCCTTGGGCAATAATTAGAGGGAATGACATGGAATATCTTGAGCAGTTGCTGCCTTACCTTGAAATGCCGATTGTGCAGAACGCGATTGGTGGCGGCGTTTTGGGCCCCATCTTAGCCCGTTTGGTGCGGGGCGGGTCGGGCACCGGCTTCCTCACGGGCGTCCTTGGTGGCATCGCCGCAGGGTATGGCGCTGACATGCAGGGCTACAGCACCCTTATTTCTGGCGAAGCGACCGAGGGGCTCATGGTCACCTTGCAAAACCTGGCTGAGGGCGCCGGGGGCGGCGGTGTTCTGGGCCTCATCTCAGGCATTTTCTTGAAGCGTCGCTAAGCTTTTAGGGCAACTCAATCTTATCCAGGCGGGCCCGCAATGGGCCCGCTTTTTTTGTGTGCGGTCGTTTCTCTGTTGGACAATGACGATAAGCCGTGGTGAACCCCCTTCGAATGCTTCCGTCATCGATCAGGCCGTCCTATGGCATCTTCCTTTCCCTACGCAGCCATTCTGTTCGACTGCGACGGAGTCCTGGTGGACTCAGAGGTCGTGGGACTGAAGGAAGGGGTGGCGTTTTTAAACGCGCACGGCTTTTCCCTGACCGTTGAGGATGCAGTGAGGCGTTTTACCGGTATGCGGACAGACCGGCTGCGCGCGGCCTTTATGGCCGATTATGAGCTTGTGCTAGACCGTTCCCCCTCGGATGAAGAAGTTGATGACCTATTGGAAGGGTTCATCGCCTGCCGCCGGGTCCGCCGACACTTGATGAAGACTGTCCCAGGGGCGCTCGACACGGTGGCGTGGACGGCGCGCTTAGGCGGTGTGGGGGTGGCGGTGGCGTCCTCATCAGGAATGCCGCAGCTATCGAAGAAAGTCACTGAGTTCGGTTTTGCGCCCCACTTTGGCAAGCACGTTTATTCGGGGGATGATGTTGCGGAGGGCAAGCCCGCCCCTGATATCTTTCTTTATGCGGCGGAAAGATTAGGGGTAGCGCCTGAGGCCGGGCTGGGGATTGAAGACAGCCCCAACGGGGGGAAGGCGGGTTGTGCGGCGGGTGCCACCGTTTGGGGCTTTACCGGGGCGGGGCATTGCCTGCCAAACCACGCTGAGCGGCTCGAAGAGGTAGGAGCGGAGGCGATCTTGTCGGATCATTCGACCCTCCGGTCCGCGATCGCAGCATTGTCGGCATCGGGTTAGGGCCGATCTCCCATTGCCCCTTGATGGGGGACAGACACCGATTGGGGATGGTCTTGACCGCTTTGTGTGATATGCCAGCCGACGCGGCGGCCCTGCCCAACTTTGCCGCCGCCGATGGGGGAATGAACTGCCCACATTCCCTGAGGCCACCGGCCTCGGGAGCGGTGACATCCTCGTTTTCTCGCCTGTTCACAAAGGGGGGAGAAGACGGATTACCTTCAAAGTGAGTTTGAAGGGCGCGGGTGTTACTGCTCCCTCGGTGCTGGTCCAGGGGTTTCGTATAGAGGCCGGATCGTGCTCAGAGCCTTTCAATCCCAGTAAAAAAGTCCGCGCCTTGCCGAAGACCCGTCGCCGCATAGGCAGCCTGGCGGGCAAAGCGTAACGTCACCGCCTTGCGCCGCGCGGCCCTTAACGGGCGAGTGGGCCCCTCTCGCACAATGCCGCCGCCAAATCGGTCGGCGATGATGAGCCCCTCCTCAGGAGGGAGAATGGTCTGGGGAAAGTCCTCCGCCACGCCGAAAAAGAAGTGGTCGCAGAACTCCAGATAGTCCTCCCACTTTTGGTCAACGTCAAAGTCCGCCTGGCAAGATTTGATCTCGATGATGGTGAGCACGCCCTTAGGCGATAGCGCCATCACATCCGCCCGCCGCCCATTGGCGAGGGTCACCTCGGGCAACACAGCATCCCCCCGATCATAAAAGAGACGCGCCACCCCGCGGGTCACCGCCTGGGTCACGGGCGCCCGGCCGTCCGCTGCATCGGGCATCAGGATCGCGTGGGAATGTTCCTGTTTCATTCTTCTGCAAAAGGACACTGAAAAGGAGGGGGAGTCAATGGGCTGCAATCGGTACGGTCGTAAGCTAGTTATGGGCTAGAGGAGTAAGTCAGTCGCGCAATGAGATTTTTCCGACAGGCTTCATCGTCTATCGACGATGGCTCCGCTTTCCATTTGCTAACGTCACTCAATGCCGAATCTGTGAACAGTTTTTTGGGGATTTGCGCCAGTACGCGCTCGCCATAAACGTCCCCATCCTGATTTAAATGGTAGCCAATCAGTATCGATCCATTACCGCCATATTGCCGTTCCGGAAAGTCTGCTACACGATCTTGTCTCCATTCGATATCGCAGTGGTCTGGCCGTCCACTGATAATGATATCGTTTAGGGAAGTCGTTTCAGTTATAATCCTCGACATGTTCTCGAACACATGGTTTGGATTGAGCTCGATGGAGTAGGATCCGGCGAAGGATTCGACAATACCGTTCAGGGTAACGATCGTCGCATGCATCGGATCAACGTCATCGATAGACTGAACTGGTTCAAATAGGGGAAGAGTATTTTCTATCAACACAGCTGAATCATTGAGGTCGCCCACAAACCTTTTATTGGGGTTTGATGGGTTGGCCGTCGACTTTCGTCTTATTGATAGTATCGACAGCACCCTTATGGAACGGACATAAGATAGTGTTTTCACTGACACGGACGGATTTTTGGAAAGGCTTCGGTCCAGATATCCAGTTAGTACTCTCAGTTTTTTCATGTCCTCAGCAGACATAAATATGTCTATTGATTGAATAAGGATACTAATCGACAATGCTGTATCATTCAGATCAGCAGCCTGCATTCCCTCTAGTGCGTCAATCAGCGTCTCCCTACTTTTACGTTTTTTGGGTTCTGCTTTTAATGCAATATACGCACTGAATAGTCTTACCTCTTCAACGCCGTAGTTCTCAACCCCGTACCCTTGTTCGCCTAAGGTAAGTGCATCCTCCACCGCGGGGGCCGCGCGCTCTGGATCAGACAAAATGACAAGGTCCAGAAAGTTCTGTGCAAGGAGGGCACGGGCCTGAAGATCGGCGCCATCATCGATGGACTGCTGCCAGGCGCGCTCGGCGTGAATGGCGGCCGTTTCCTCGTCGCCGGCGTCGAGCGCTTCTTTATATTGCTTGAACGATAAAAGGTGCGGCGCGGGCGCAGCGAGGCCGAGGCAGCAAAGAGCGCTCAGGACAAATAGAAAGTTGCGGATCATGTGACGGCCCCTCTCCTGGCATGAGAGAGACGCTACCGCCTCAGGAGAAAGCCCGCAACATATCTGAAATTGAGCGCGCTTACCCTTGGAATGCTGGCAGGCGAACGGTGAGCCCGTCCAGCTCGTCGGACAATTTGATTTGGCAAGACAGGCGCGAATTTTCTGCTCGCTCTGACGCGAAGTCGAGCATGGATTCTTCCATACTGCTCGGGGTGCCGGTTTTACCGGTGAAGGCCTCGTCCACGAACACGTGGCAGGTGGCGCAAGCGCAGGCGCCGCCGCAGTCCGCATCGATCCCCGGTACGCCATTCTTCACCGCAATCTCCATGACGGTGAGGCCGGTTTCGCCCTCAACCTCGTGGGCGGTGCCGTCATGCTCGATGTAAGTGACCTTCGCCATTGTTGCTCATTCCTCTCGCCGTTCATCGGCCTCTGGGCCGTTTACGGGTCTTTGCGCCGTTTATCGAAAAACGCTTATTGCCATCTCAGCGGGGGATCACAAGGGGTGTTTTTGGTGTTGGGAGGTCTATAGTGGCGCTGTGCTGCCCTTTCTCACCCATTTTGCCCATACCCCTGAGGCGACGTTGGCGCTTGGCCATCGTCTAGGCGCCACCTTGCGTGCGGGGGATGCGGTGTTCCTGTCGGCTACCCTCGGCGTGGGGAAGACTGTGCTCGCCCGCGGTGTGGTGGAGGCCGTGATCGGGGAGGCGCCGCCTTTTGCGCCGGTGGAGGTGCCAAGCCCCACTTTCACCCTTGTGCAACCCTATGAGGGGCGTCTGCCTCTTTGGCATGCCGATCTTTACCGGCTTGAGGCGCCGGGTGCCCTGGTGGAGCTGGGCCTTGATGAGGCGCTGGAGACGGGGGCGGTGCTTGTGGAATGGCCTGAACAGGGCGAAGGCTATCTCCCCGGTGAGGAAGGAGCCCTTTGGGTGACAGGCTCTATCCCAAAGGACGGTGAAGGGCGGTTATGGCAGCTATCAGGCGGTGAGGCCTGGCGCCAGCGGTTCGTAGAAGGATGATTAGATGAGTGACACGGGTGAGGCGCAGGGCCCAGATCGCGCGGCGTTGCGGGCAGCGTTCCTGGAGAAGGCGGAATGGGGGGAGGCAAGCCTCGCGCCCCTGGCGGGGGATGCCTCCACCCGGTCTTACGCGCGGGCTCAAAAGGGCGATCAGCGCGCGTTGCTCATGGATGCGCCGCCAGGGCGGGAGGCTGCGAATTGTCCGCCGGGGGCGGATGAAAAAGAGCGCGAAACCCTTGGCTATAACGCTATGGCGCGCTTGGCCGGCCCCCGGCTTGAAGCCTTCACCGCTTTGTCCCGCTGGTTAAATGAGGCAGGGGTGCGCGCGCCGCAGATTTATGCGGAGGATAGAGAGAGCGGCCTTGCCTTGATCCAGGATTTCGGGAACCGGCACCTGGTGGACGCGGCCACAGATCTAAAGGCTGAGGCCTCCCTTTATGCCCGGGCGCTGGACGTTTTACGAACAGTTCGAAAGCGGACCGTTACCCCGGGCGATATTGGGGGGTGGACCCTCATGACCTATGACCCGCTGGTCCTGCGCACGGAGGCGAGCCTTTTGCCAGAATGGTATGTGCCGCATCTTGGCGGCACAGTGGGTGCCGAGGCACAGGATGCATGGGATGCGGCGTGGGCAGACCTTATCGGTCGCATGGGCCCGCCGGACACCCTGGTCCTGCGGGACTTCCACGCTGAGAATATTCTGGTGCCGGATGAGGGGGCCTTGGCGGTCATTGATTTCCAGGATGCGCTTATCGGCCATGCCCCTTACGATGTTGTGTCTTTGTTGGAGGATGCGCGCCGCGATGTGGACTTAGGGTTGGCTGGTGAGCTTTACCAGGAGGATCGGGACAGCGCCCCCGACCCTGGCGCGTATGAAACCGCCTATGCGGTGCTCGCGGCGCAGCGGAACGCAAAGATCCTCGGCATTTTCGCGCGGCTTATCCACCGCGATGGTAAAGACCGCTATGCGGACTTTATCCCTCGGGTGGCCGCCCATATGGCGCGGGATCTTGACCGCCCTGCGGTGGCGCCTCTTCGTGCGTGGGCAGAGCGTTACCTGCCAGGCCTTCTCTCCGATGGGGGAGGTCGGTCATGACGGCGCCCGACACATTTCTCGACACCGCCATGGTTTTGGCGGCCGGGCTCGGGACCCGTATTCGCGCGCTGTCCGGTGATAAGCCTAAGCCCCTGGTCGATGTGGCAGGTAAACCGCTGGTGGATTGGTCCCTCGACCTTCTGGCGGCGGGCGGCGTTAGCCGTGCGGTGGTCAATATTCATTATAAGGCCGAACAGATCGAGGCGCATTTGGCATCTCGGCTGAAGCCGGGCATCATCTTTTCCGATGAGCGGGGCGAGCTGCTGGAAACGGGCGGAGGGCTCATGAAAGCCACCCCCCATTTGGGTGAGGGCCCGGTTTTTTGCACCAATACCGATGCGATCTTAGATGATCAAACAGGTGAGATCATCCGCCGTCTACGACGCGCTTGGCAAGACGATGAGATGGACGGCCTCCTTTTGCTTGTGCCGATTGAACAAACTTCAGGCTATGATGGTCAGGGAGACTTTTCCCTGGGCGCGGATGGTCGGGTTGCGCGGGACGGCGATGGGCCTCGCTATGTCTTCACCGGCTTGCAAATTATCCACCCACGTCTCTGGGCCGGGGAACCAGTAACGAAACAATCCACCCGTGTCTTTTGGGACAAAGCGATGGCAGCCGGCCGGCTTTATGGTCTCCTCTATGAGGGCCGGTGGATGCATGTGGGGGACCCAGAGGGGCATAGGGCGGCCACCGACTATCTGACGGGCGGAGCGAACGCAGAGGCGATATGACGGGAACGGCCTTTTTAGAAAGGTTAGCGGCGCCGAACCCGGCGCTTTACTCGATCCCGGCGGGCCGTCCCTTTTTGGAAGAGTTGGTGCACCCCCTGCTTGACGCCTATGGGGCAGATCCTGTGGGTCTCGCCGATGTCACCATTTTTCTACCCAACCGGCGTGCGGTTCGCAGCCTTGCTGAAGTGATTCATGAGCGGCACCCTGAGGGCGGGGCCGTTTCCCTCCCCCGGCTTCGGGCCCTGGGCGATGTGGACGAGACAGATCTTTTATTTTCGGGCGGTGTGCCCGAGGTGGCGAGAGAGCTGCCCCCCGCCATTGATCCGCAAACGCGACGTCTCATTCTGGCGCAGCTCGTCCATAGGGCGCAAGGGGGGCAGCAGCGCTGGGCCGCGTGCCTTGATGGGGCGGATGCGTTGGGCCGCCTTCTCGATGAGTGCCACACGGATGATATTGATCTTTCGCGATTAGAAACCCTCGTGCCGCCGGAGGTGGTGGAAGGGGCGGCGGGCCATTGGCAACAATCCCTTGAATTCCTCTCTATCGTGACGGATTACTGGCCAAAGATCCTGGCATCCCAAGGGGCGATGGAACCGGCCGCCCGACGTCGCATTTTAATGGGCGCGCTGGCGGACAGTGTGGCCGCAGGCGCGGCGGCAAAGCCGATTATCGTGGCGGGCTCCCTCGGCACTGTTCGTGCCACCGGGCAGTTGATGGCGGCTGTCGCGCGGGCGTCCCAGGGCCTTGTGGTGTTGCCGGGGTTCGACACCGACCTTGACGAGGCCGGGTGGGCCGAGGTGGACCCCCCCCATCCCCAGGGGGTCTTCCGTGAACGGTTAACCCGCGATTTTGGTGATGCCGGACGCGAAGCCATTCTGCCCTGGCCCAGAGAAGCTGAATAGGAGCCCGCGGCCGCCTCGCGCCGGGCCTTTTTGTCCCTCGCCCTTCGGCCCGCGAACGCGACGGATGATTGGTATACGCGTTTTCGGATATTTCAAGCCCAGGGCACGCTGGCTGAGGCGTGTGAGGGGTTACGGCGTGTCACCGCGGCAACCCAGGATGAGGAGGCCTCCCTCATCAGCCTTCTTATTCGACAGACCCTTGCCGCCCCAAACCAAACCGTGATGGTGGTGACCCCCGACCGGGATTTGGCCCGCCGGGTGGCAGTGAAGCTAGAGGCCTGGGATCTCCAGCTTGATGATTCTGGGGGTGTCCCCCTTGGCGGTACCGTGCGGGGAACGTTCCTGCGCTCCCTCGCGCGATGGCTTGATGATCCGTCCAATCCTATTCTCCTTATGGAGACACTCAAGCATGAGCTGACGGCCTTTGGCGGCGACCGAAACGCCTTTGGGGACCTGGTGCGGGCTCTTGATGCCGCCCTGCGCGGACCGCGCCCTGTACTGACCTTTGCCGATCTGCCAATTTGGTGGGCAACAGCGAAGCTTCCGCCTTGGGCCGAGCGGTTGCGGGATGGGGCGGCGGATCTTCTCTCCTTTCTCGGTGCGGCGCTCACCGATTTTCGGCAGGCGCCAGACCTATCGTCAAAGCTGGAGGGTCATCTTCGCCTCGCCGAAGCGTTAGCGGCCACCGACAAAGAAACGGGTCCGGCGCGGCTATGGCGGTTTGAGGACGGGGAGCCCTTAGCGGCAACGCTTGAGGGCCTTTTGCAAAGTGCCGCTCTCCCCCAAGAGGTGGAAGAGGGGTATGCCGACCTTTTTGATGCCCTTCTCGTAGGCGGCATGGTGCGTAAACGGGGCGGTCACCCAAGGGTGGCCATTTACGGCTTGTTGGAAGCACGGCTCCAGACGGCGGACCTCATCATTCTCGCAGGATTAAATGAGGGGGTGTGGCCCGACGCGGCCGCGACGGACCCATTTTTATCCAGGCCCATGCGGAAGGCGCTTGGCCTGCCGTCTCCTGAACAAATGATTGGCGCCGCCGCCCATGATTTTGCTCAAGGCGCCGCAGCCCCTCAAGTGGTGCTGACCCGTGCCCAACGCCAGGGGCGCTCCCCCGCCACCCCGTCCCGCTGGATTGTTCGTCTCGAGAGTTTTCTTGCGAAAGCTGACCTTTTAGCGGCGACGGATGAGACCCCGCGCCTGCGGGCGCTAAATGCTTTGCGGCATGAGTCCCCCCAAGGGGTGCCGGTGTCTCCGCCGATGCCCAAACCGGCTATTGCTGCGCGGCCTAAGCGGTTTAGCATCACGGATATAGAGCGCCTGTTGCGAGATCCTTACGGCATTTACGCCAAGCGGGTGCTGGGGCTTTACCCCTGGCGCTGTCTTGATGAACCGTTGGGCCCGGCGGATCGGGGGGAGTTGGTGCACGCATTGGCGGAGGCGTTTGCTAAGGCCCATCCTGATAGGCTTCCCGACGACCTTTATGATCATATCAATGAATTGTGTGCTGATATTGTGACGGCAAGGGCCCTGCCTCTCGATATTCAAACCTATTGGCAGGCGGATTTGGCGCGCGCCACACTGTTCCTCGCGGCGTTTGAAGAGGCGGCCCGCGCGGACGGCCTTCCCGCGCTGTTAGAGGGGGAGGGGGAATGGCGCTTTCCCATCGGCGGTGGGGAGATGACCTTTATGGGGCGCGCGGACCGGATGGACCGCCTTACCGATAAAAGTATACGGATTATTGACTTTAAGACCGGTGAAAAACGCCCCACCAATAAGCAGGCCAGTACCTTTAGCCCGCAATTGCTGCTGACGGCGCTGATGGTGGAGGCTGGGGCCTTTCCCCCTGAAACCACCGGGGAGGTCTCGTCCATCAGTTTTCAGAACATGATTTCGAAACGACCGCCCCACGACCCCTTTGCGGGGCACCATGCCCTTTCGGGTGACGCGCTGCGGGAGGCCATGGTGGAGGCGGGCAGCGCGTTGACCGCTCTTTTAGAGGCCTATCAACACCCCGATCAGGGATATCCCTCTCAGCCTCGTCCCTTCTTCCGCCATGATTATGGGGACTATGACCATTTGGCCCGGCGCGGGGAATGGGCTGGGCGCGCCGGTGGTGGCAGTGGTGATGGAGGTGGCGATGATTGATCCCAATCAGCCCGCTGTCCAGGAAACCACCCGGCGGCAGGGTCGCGCGGCGGCCCCGGACCGGTCCGTATGGGTCTCGGCCAATGCGGGGTCGGGCAAAACCCATGTGCTGACGCAAAGGGTGATCCGTCTTCTGATGGGCGGTGAGGATGGTCGCCCCGGGGCGGACCCCAGCAAAATCGTCTGTATCACCTATACCAAGGCGGCGGCGGCGGAGATGGAACGGCGTCTTTTAGGGCGCCTCTCTGATTGGGCGCTGGCGGATGATGAGACCCTACGAGACGCGTTGGCGGGTCTGGCGTCAGGGCCGTTGAGTGACGACCGCCTTGCCGGGGTGAGGCGCCTTTTTGCCCAAGCCCTTGAGACCCCGGGGGGCCTTAAGATCCAAACCATCCATTCTTTCTGTGAGGGGATCTTACGTCGGTTTCCGGTGGAGGCGGGTCTTCTGCCCGGTTTCACTGTGATGGACGATGGGGAAATGGTGTCGGTCCGGACACGCCTTTTATCGGATCTTGCTGCCCAAGCGGCCCTTGGGGATGAAGCGCTGGGGTCCGCCTTCCGCCGGTTGCAGGAGCGGGGGAGTGATGCACAGCGGGACAAGGCGTTGCTCCTCCTCATGGACCAGATGCCGGATATTGAGCGGGCGGTGACCGCCGCCGGGGGGCATGACGGGTTTATCGCCGCGCTCCGGAGCCATATGGGGGTGCCCGATGGGGCGGGTCCTGAGGAATGGCGCGCGGCGGCCCTTGATCGTATGGATCGCGGCTTTGTCCGGGCGATGGAACGGGCCCTACCGAGCCTTGAGGGGAAGCATGCCGCCCGGGCGGAAGCCGCGCTAGCCTTGTTCGACGACGCGCCGGCCACAGACCGGTTCGATCTCATGGCAAGTGTTTGGCTCAATAAGGGGTATGCCCGGCCTAAGCCTTTTCGCACCAATGCGGCGCTCCGCGCGGCCATTCCTGACTTCACTGCGCAGTCTGAAGCCTTCCTCGACTGCCTGTGTGAAGCCATCGATGCGGAGCGGGCGGCAGCAGCGTTCGCTGACACCTTGGCGTACTACACGTTGGGCTTTGCCCTTTATGAACAGTATACCGCCTATAAGGACCGGGCCGGTCGCCTTGACTATGCTGATCTCATCGCGAAGGTCGCGCATCTCATGGAAACCACCTCGGGGGCATGGGTTCTTTATAAGCTGGACCAAGGGATTGATCACCTCCTCCTTGACGAAGCGCAGGACACAGGTGGCCTTCAATGGTCTGTGATCGACAAATTTCGGGAAGAGTTCTTTGCCGGTCTGTCTGATGGGCGTGAGCGCAGCTTTTTCGTGGTGGGAGACAAAAAGCAATCCATCTACTCCTTCCAAGGGGCGGATGCCAGCCTATTTGATCGCAAACGGATGGAGCTGGGTGAGGCGATCCCCGAGGGCGGGGCCTATGAAGAGGTGCCGCTATTCCTCTCCTTCCGGTCGGCCAGCGCCATTTTGGAGGTGGCGGACCGTTTGTTTGAGGGCGAGGCGGGGCAGGGGGTCCATGATGGCGAGGCCGAGGCCCATGCGAGTGCCAAGCCGTCAGCTTACGGCAGGGTGGAGCTGTGGCCCTTAGTGCCGCCTTTAGAGGAAGAAAAGGGTAACCCCTGGGACGTGCCGGTGGATATGCCCGCGCCGGAACACCCAACCCGCCGCCTCGCCCATTTCCTCTGTGAGGAAATAAAAGGATGGCTTGACCGCGGTGAACGGTTGGAAGGGCCGGGGCGGCCCATTACCCCTGGGGATATCCTCATTCTATGCCAAAAGCGCGGGCAGCAGTTCCACGAAATCCTGCGTGCCCTATCGCAGTTCGGCATCCCTATGGCGGGGGCGGATCGCGTTTCGCTTAAGGAGGATGTGGCTGTCCGGGACTTCCTCGCGCTGTTGCGGTTCGCGGCCAACCATTATGATGATTTGAGCCTCGCCGAAGCGCTGAAATCCCCGCTATGGGCTTTGTCCGAAGACGACTTATTTACGCTTGCCCATGATCGTGGTGGACGCAGCCTTTGGTCCCGGGTGTTGGGTGCGGCGCGGGGCACTGTGGCGGTGCCCGCGGCTCTTAAGGACCGCTGCGCGTTGGTGGTCCAAGAGATTGAGCGCGCCGAAGAGGCAGGTGCCCGGGCGGGACCCTTTGCCTTCCTCTCTTCGTTCCTTGAAATGGGCGGGCCTACGGGGCGCAGGCGGTTTCGCGCGCGGCTGGGGGCCGAATCCGACGAAGCGATTGATGAGCTGTTGAATGAAGCGCTCGATTTTGAGCTGAAAGCGCCCCGCACCCTGGAGGGGTTTCTAGCGCACCTCGAAACCCTAGATACGGACGTTAAAAAGGAAGCGGATGAGGGATCTGATACTGTTCGCCTCATGACGGTTCACGGCGCCAAGGGGCTTGAGGCGCCCATTGTCATCCTCGCCGATTGTGGCGCAGCACCGACGAAACCGGGGGACAGCCTTTTCCCCCTGATGCAACCGACCCCAGGGGGGGTCCTTGATAAGCGCCCCGGATATTTGGTGGCGGCCCTTGGCGGTAAGGACCAGCTTCCCCCAAATGTTGCTGAGGCGCGGGAGGCGGCTCTTACCCGTGAATATGAGGAATATCGCCGAAAGCTCTATGTGGCGGCCACCCGGGCGGAGGAACGGCTTTACCTTTGTGGCGTGGTGCGCGGACGGGCTTCGCAAAATGCGCCGGTGGAAAAGCCAGTGCCCAGGCAATCCTGGTACGGATTGGCCGAGCGCGCGTTTGGGGGGATAAAAGATCGGCTGAGCACGAGGGCCTGCCCCTGGGCGGAGGGCGAAGACATTCTCCTTCTTGAATCAGGCCAACGATCAGAGGCCTCTTCCGCCGCGGTGGGGGCGGCCCCCCAGGCGATGGCGGCCGTCACGCCGCCTGATTGGTTGTTCGCGCCCGTGCCGGAGGACCAAAAGTCTGTCATTCAATTCCCTTCAGCGGAGGGTGGACCCGCTGCCCTGTCGGACCGGGGGCCGGTCCGGGCCCCGCGCGCTCGCCTATCTGAAGAGGCAATCGACCCGCGGGAGCGGGGTATTCTTATCCACGCTCTCTTGGAACTCTTGCCCGGACTGCCAACGGGCCGACGGGAGGAGGCCGCCGCGGCGTTTCTTGCCGCAAGGGCGCCAGACTGGCCCGAAGAGGAGCGGCGCCAAGCGGTGGGACAGGTCATGGGCATCCTCAATGATCCGGCATTCGGGCAGGTCTTCGCACCAGGCTCACGGGCGGAGGTGGCGGTGCACGGTATGGTGGGGGGGCAGCGCTATAGCGGGCAGATTGACCGGCTTTTCGTGGGTCCTGACTGCGTGTTGGTGGTGGACTATAAGACCCACCGGACGCCGGTACTTGACCCCGCGGCCCTGCCATCGGGCATTGTGGGGCAGCTGCGGATCTATGCGGCCCTGGCTGCGCAGCTCTACCCCGGGCGAAAGGTCGAGGCAGCGGTTTTGTGGACGGACGCACCCGCCCTGGTTCAGGTCCCTGAAGAGATGCTGGGGCCGCTTTAAGAAACTGTCGCGCCCGTCAAGTCTTGCGGTCACGAGGGGATCGCTTAAGTCTCTCCTGAAAGATGAAACGCCGGCGCTTCCGGCATAAAAGGCGTAAAAAAGGATACAATCATGGCCGTAAAAACTGTGACTGATGGAAGTTTCGAAGCCGATGTCCTGAAGGATGAAGGTGTGGTGCTTGTCGACTTTTGGGCTACCTGGTGCGGGCCGTGCCGTCAGATCGCGCCCGCGCTTGACGAAATCGCGACCGGGATGGAGGGCGCCCTCACTGTCGCCAAAGTTGACATTGATGAGAACCCCACCACGCCCCAGCAGTTTGGTGTTCGCGGCGTACCAACCCTCATCCTCTTCAAAGAGGGGCAGCCAGTGGCCACGAAAGTGGGCGCCGACACCAAGAGCAATATTGAGAACTGGGTGAAGGACTCGATCGCCGCGGCCTAATCCGTTTACCTCGTCATCCCGCGCGCGGCGCGCCCGGGGTGACGAGGTCACAACAGATCCCCGACTGCGCGGGGATGAGCGGTGTAGAGATTACTTTAATCCGCCTTGAACTGCTCGCCGGTTTCGTCGAGCTCGAAGCGAAAGACCTTTCGGCAAAAGTCGCAGGATGCCTCAATGGCGTTGTCGACGATCATTTCCTTAATATCTTCCCGCCCATATTGCGCTAAAACAGACGCGATTTTTTGCCGGCTGCAGGTACACCCGCGCTGCGCGGTGCGGGGCTCAAAAATGCGAACCCCATCCTCATGGTAAAGACGGTATAACAGCGTTTCTGCGGCAATGGTGGGGTCGATGAGTTCGTCCGCCTTGGTGGTTTCAAGCAGCGTGGCGGCCCGGTTCCACTCTTCGCGGTCATCCTCAGCCAGCATGATTTCTTCACCGCGCTCCCGCGTGCCGCCTTCGCCTGGCATGAATTGCACCATAATGCCGCCGGCGCGCCAACGCTCCCCCTCGGGTGTGGTGACTTTGCCCACGGCAAGTTCAATGGCGGTGGGGATTTGCTCTGACTGCGCAAAGTAATTCACCGCCGCACGGGCGATGGTGGCCCCTTCAAGTGGCACCACCCCTTGGTAGCGCTCCATGTCAGGCCCCTGATCAATGGTCATGACCAAATGCCCTTGACGCAGAAGGTAGTGTAATTCTGCCCCTTGCGCTTTGGCGGCAATCTCGACCTTTTCTTCGGGGAGGGTGGCGGTGGCCCTCAGGCCGCCATCGGCGCTGTAATCGGCGACCAGCATGCTGACGGGCCCGTCCCCTTTGGCTTGAAGGATCAGCTTACCGTCAAATTTGAGTGCCGTTCCGAGAAGCGCCACCAGCGCGGCAGCCTCCCCCACCAGACCCTGAACGGGGTCGGGAAAAGGATGGGCGCTTAAAATCTCGTCAATGGCAGGGCCCAGGCGGACAATCCGTCCACGCACTGCGCTATCCCCCACTTGAAAGGGAAGAATGAAGTCATCCGCCGGTGAGGCGGTTGTCGGACCGTTGGGGTCGTGAACCATGGGACGTATCCTTAGGCTTTGAGTTTGTAACCGCGTCGGAACAAAAAGTACGTAAGCGCAATGGTGGCCACCGTCAGCAAAAAGCTGATCACCGCGCCGCGAAGGACCGGGGCATCAGCTACGCCGATAAACCCATATCGGAACCCATCGATCAAATAAAAGAGGGGGTTGAACTGGCTAAGCGCAGGTACCCAATCGGGCAGCCCCTCTTTGTTTACCGAATAAAACGTTCCTGACAAAAAGGTGAGGGGCGTAATGACGAAGTTGGTAATAAGCGCCAGCTGGTCGAACTTCTCCGCCCACATGCCCGCAATGGCGCCAATGGCCCCGAGGAATAGGGAGGCCATCAGGGCGAAGTAAATAATCGCGGCGAGGTTGGCGATGCTAAACCCAGCCCCTGTTGTCAGCATAAAGAGGGCAATGGTCACCGCTGTCACAGCCCCCACCAGCAAGCCGCGGGTTGCCGCGCCCGCCACAAACGCCGCCGTCAACTCAGACGGCGACAGGGGCGGCATCAGAATATCGACAACTGAGCCCTGTACTTTTGCGATAATCAAAGAGGAGGAGGCGTTCTGGAACGCATTACTCAGAATGGCCATCATCATAAGGCCTGGCGGCAAGAACGCGGCATAGGGGACCATCACCCCTTCCATCACCGGGTTTCGGTCGGCCCCCGAAAATGCCACCAGGAACACCGTGAGATAAAGCATGGTGGTGATGATCGGTGCAAAAACGGTTTGGAAGGCCACCTTCAAAAACCGCTGTACCTCCTTTTTGTAGAGGGTCCAGACGCCGATCCAGTTCACCCGGCCAAACCGTCGTGCGCCGAACGTGTCGATCGCGGGCGCTGCTGCGGGGGCTTCTGGGGCGGAGATGGACTGACCGTCGGGCACGGCAGGGATCCTTTCAACGTAAGGTAAGGGGCGGGCATCCCGCTTGAGAGGGGTTAGACCGGTTTCGGCCCGTCGCCGCAATGGCTGAACCCATGAGCCAGAAAATAGGAACCTTCGACGTCCGCGAAAAGGTTAAGATGTGGATAAAAAGGGGCCTACTAGATCTATTCCTTGAAAACTAAGCCCCGCAGCATCTTGTGCGCTTTCTATTGTGGGTCCACCATATCTAGGGTAAATGATGTCAGAGGCACAGGATCTAGAGGTTAACGACTAACCTCTACGGTTGCTGAAGCCCGTAGCGGACGACGGAGACGAAGATGGCGTGGACCGATGATCGCGTTGAACAACTCAAGCAATTATGGGGAGAGGGGCTTTCAGCCAGCCAAATTGCCAATCGCATGGGCGGGGTGACCCGAAATGCGGTGATAGGCAAGGTGCATCGCCTTGGCTTGGCTGGGCGCGCTACCCCTGCGGCCCCGAGACCAAAAGCGGTCGTGGCCGCTGAACCGGAGGTGATTTCGAAGGGGGCGTCCATTAATTTGGAGACCCTCACCTTGGGGGATGAGCGGCCGACGGTCTCCACGATTGGGGGCAATCAGTGCAAATGGCCCATTGGTGATCCGGCGTCGGAGGACTTCCACTTTTGTGGTCAGCCGACATCAGCAGGCAAACCCTATTGCGCCTATCACAGTCAATTGGCGTTCCAACCATCGACCACGCGGCGGGAGCCCCCTCGCCCGGCTCAGCCCGTCCTACCAGCGGCGCGCAAAGCGGCGGGATAACAAAACTCTTTACTCGTGCGAGAGACCAATCTCTCGCCCCCCGTGAGACCTGCGGTCCCGCGGGGGGCTCGCTTCTCTTAAACACTAAATGCGAAGCGTCCCTCTTTCTCCCATTCGAGGAGGGTGGAGATGACTTCCGCCTGGGCACTTTCCCCGTCTTCCTCGGATGGCATCGGGTTCGCGTCAATCCTTTCCCTGATTTGTTCCGCCAACCGCTGTGAGATATTGGCGTAAAGGAAGTCCACGGTCTCTGTTGCGTTCTCAGCGCCAAAGCGCACCGCAGTGTGCAGAACAGTTTCCTCGATTTCACGGAAGAGCATTGGCGCGACGTTCCGCGGCATGAGATTTCCTAAATTCGGGAAGCGGATAAGGCCCTGTTCCACGGCCATAGCGTGTTCTTCGGCGGTCTCTCGCAGGGGGGCCAGCACAGCTTCTTGCCGGGACATTGGGCAACGGTTGAGGATTGCGGTGAGCCGCGGGAGGGCATCATTGTCCTCCTCGGCATGATCGCCGCTTCCTGCACTGCTGGCTCGTCGCCTCAGGCTTTCCGTAATCGCATCAAGGGTCATTTGCGATACGGGCGCCCCTTGCGCCATTTGGGTGACCACGGCAGCGGCCTTTGTCTCGGGAAGGTTCGTGACGATTTGCCCGCCCTTATCTTCTGGGACGCGGGCCAGAATAGCTGCGATGACGGCGGGGCGTTCATTGCTGATCATCCGAGAGAGAAGGACCGGCTCCATTTGTTCAAGATAAGCCCAAATCGCCTCAGGGTCCGCCCCCGGCGCGACGGAGCCAAGGCTGGTCTCCTGCTCGCCTTCATCGTTGGCGTCGGCGGCCGGATCTAAAATGGCTTCAGCCAGCGCCGCAGCACCGCGGCGACCGCCCCGCACTTTCGGGCTTTTGCTTCTTAGCTCGGCCACAAAGCCCGCAATAATCTGTAAAAGGACGGGCTTTGGTACCGACCGCATATCTTCATAGGCGGCGATCACCCGGTCAACGGCGCCAGCATCCAGGGTTTCTGCGAGGGCTTTGGCCTGAGGGGGATCTAAGAGGGAGAGGACGACGGCCACCCGCTCGCTCCCTGTCATATCATCAGGGCTTGTTGGTGTGGGGCGCCTTGGGCGCGGAGGCGACGGCATCGGGGCGGGGGCGGGCAAGGTGGCGCTCAATTTAGATATCCTCTCAATAGCGCTTCGGTGAGTTTCATCCATCCATCAGCGACGACGAAAAAGGCGAGTTTAAAAGGAAGGGAGACCACAGCGGGCGGCACCATCATCATGCCCATAGCCATGAGGACGGAGGCGACGACAAGGTCAATCACCAGGAACGGTAGAAAAATCGCAAAGCCGATTTGGAAGGCGCGGGTGATCTCTGACAACATGAAGGAGGGGATCAGGACACTGAGGCCCGGCTCCTCATTGGGGTCAAGGGCAATGCCCGCCGCAGCGGCTAAACGGTCAATCGTGTCCGGCGATGTTCGTCCCGACATAAAGGCCCGCAACGGCTCTGACATGGCCACGAACCCCTCCGCCTCGGTCATGTTTCCGTCGAGATAAGGCTTCACCCCGAGGGTCCATGCATCTTTGAACACGGGTTCCATCACAAAGAAGGTGAGGAACAAAGCGAGGCTTGTCAGCATCATCGCGGGGGGCGCATGTTGCAGTCCAATCGCCTGGCGTAAAAAAGAGAAAACGATGGTCATAAAGGGAAAGCATGTGACCATCATCGCAAGGCCCGGCGCGAGGCTGAGGACCGTTACGGACAAAAAGAGGGGAACAATCGTACCGCGTAAGGAGGATGAATCCTCCACAAAGGCGGCGACGGCATCGGCGGCGCCTGCGTCCTGGGCGGCGGCTGTGCCTGTCATCATAGAAAACAGGAAAACGCCCCCGGTCAGAACCGCCCAAAGGCTATGTCGTTTTACAGCCCTTTGGAATCGCCAGCGCGCGGCGTGCCTATCTTTTGTCACGCTGACGCCGTCGGTCCTCGACCAAAATGGGTCTTGGGGCGCTACCGGGTTGGTCACTTGAGATCCGCCCCCACTAACTCCGTTAGGCGCACAGCGAGGCCATCGCCATTTTCCGCCTCCACCAATTGACCCCGCGCAATGACACGGTCCTCAACACAAATTTCGACGGGCTCATCAATACGGGAGTTCAGGGTGACAAGGGTCCCCTCCCGCAGGCTCATCAGATCTTTAACGGTACGGGTGGCAGTTCCCACACGAACGGTAAGGGTCAGAGGGACCCCTTGGAGTGCGGGGGGCAGACCCTCTTGGAGGGGGGCAGGTTGGCTCATGCGACTTCTTCCTCTTCAAGCCAGGCGTTCAATAGGGCGGCGGCCTGGTCTGGCTCATCGGCCGACACTGTCCGCAACATGGTCACCGGATCCTCCACAACGAGCGGCGCGGCCTGTCCCTCGATGGTGGCAAGGGCGGGGCTCGCCATGGCGTCGGGCGGCCCTTGGGTGAGAATCGGTTTGACCACAAACAAACCCAAGATCAGGACCACGATACTGAGGAGGGCAAGTTGTCCCACATGCCATAAGCGTGGTTCGATGGCGGCAAGGCCGGTGGCCATTGTAGACGGGGCGTCGCCTGCCTCCTCAATAATGGGTCGTTCAAAGGCAAGGGACTGGATCGTGACCCGGTCCCCGCGGCCCGCATCGACGCCGGCGGCGGTTTCAATAAGCTCTTGCAGGGCGGTGATTTCCTCGGCGGGCCGTGGGCGTGTGCCGTCTTCCCCTTCAGGCGCAGGCAGATGATTAAGTAGGACGGCAATCGTCAGCCGCTCAATCTCACCTGGTAGGCGTTCGACGGTCCGGTCCCGCGTGGTCACCGCAAAGGATACTTCCTCCCTGGTTTCTGTGCGTTCCGAGGTCGATTCTTCCCCGCCCGCTGCATCACCGTCAGGCAAGTCACTGGCGACGGTCGTGGCCGTTTCACGCCCAACTTCGTTTTCACGGGACTCACTCCGTGTTCGGCTGGTCACCACGGCGGTATCAGGGTCCACTAACTGCTCGGAGATCGCCTCTCGCTGGCGGCTCACCTGCATTGAAACCGATACCCGGGCGTTGCCGGGGCCCACCCGCGCTTCCACAAGGCGAAGGAGGGTGGCCTCGAGGCTGGCGGCCCGCTTGTTCTCATCAAGGCCGGCGGTTTCCGATTCTTCTCCGGCAGCGGATAAAAGCCCCCGATTCGTATCGATCACCGCGACGCTGTCCGGCCGCATATTGGAAACGGCGAGGGCTGTCATATGTTGAATGGCCTTCACTTGAGACGAAGAAAGCCCAGCCGGCGCGGTCACGGTGACGGAAGCTGACCGCGGTGCGCGGTTTCGTTCGAAGGGAGAGCGTTGATCTGCGCCAATATGGACACGGGCGGCCCGGATACCCGGCATTTGAAGAAGAGTTCGCGTCAGCTCTCCTTCCTTTGCCCGCCAATAGGCCGCACTGAACATATCAGAAGTGGTGGAGAACCCGCTGAGATCATCCAAAAGTTCGTATCCGGCGATAGACTGTCGCGGTAGACCTTCCTGCGCCAAGGTGAGACGCAACCGATCACGGGAGGGCGCCTCCACATAGATCCGTTCCCCCTCAACTTTATAGGCGACACCCTCTCCATCGAGTTTGGTCACAATCTCGCCCGCCGTGCTTGCATCAACACCGGCATATAAAAGAGACATAGGTGGTTGCGATGCGGTGCGGATAAGCGCGCCCATCGCCAGGAACACCAGGCCCAAAGCCGCTGCTGCAAAAATTTTCTTCTGGAGTGAAAGCCCCATCAACGTGTCAAGGAAAGCCATCCCGCGCCCTAATAATTAACGTTCCAGCAAAATCTATGGGCGAACCGTTAACAGAGCCTTTACCTATGGTTGCAAAAAGTGGGCCATAGTAATCTTTGATTGTGGACGCAGCGTCCATAAAGGCACGCGCAACCGGGAAAGGGCTGGCTATGGCAAGCGGGGATACCCCGACAGATGTGGAGGAAGAGGTGCAGCCCAATAAGGGCGGCGGGATGTTAGGTCTCGTCCTACCCCCGGTCTTGGCGGGGGCGGCCGCCTTTGGTGTCTCTTACTTTGGACCCCTTCCAGGCATGGCCGGGGCGCCGGCGACTGAGATGGCGGACACTGACAAGGCGTATGATGATAATGGCGCCACCGAAAAAAGTGACGACGCCTATGGCGACGGTCACGATAAAGAAAAAAAGGACGATGCTTACGCTGCCGCGGGCGCGAAACCCAAAACCCTTCCCACCCTGATTGGTGAAGATGGCGGTGACAAAAAAAAGAAAAAGAAGGGTAAGGATGAGGCCCCTGGTCTCGCTCTCTTAAAAATTGAGCCGATTGTCATTTCTTTGTCGCAAGAGACAGGAGGCCCCCGGCGGGCGCCCCGCCTGCGGATGGTTATCGCGGTTGAGGCGTTTGAAGACTATCTCACGGACCCCGCGGTTATTCAGCTCAAACTGCGAGACGGCTTCACTGCGGCGGCGCGAGCGCTGCCGCCAGAAACGTTGGGAGGTCCCGAGGGCCTCGAAGCATTGCGATTGGAATTGTTGACGGCGGCGAAGGATATGCTGGGTGAGGATGCCGTCTCTGCTATTCTCATTACTGACTATTTAATGACATAAAGGGCCCACCATGACACCAATATCTGCGACTTTGGACCTGATCCTCATTCTGACTTCAGCGACGGCCATTCTTTACTGTTGGCAGTTGGGGCGGCGCCTACGCGCGCTGCATGAACTGAAAACAGGGGTGGGCGAAGCAATTGTCAATCTCTCCAATGCTGTGAAAGCTTCTCAGGAAGCTGGAGAATCAATCTCTGAAAAAGCAAGGGAATCCTTGAACGATCTAAACGCGGTTTTAGCCAAAATCGAAGAAAACAAACAGTCAGCAGAGGATACAATTGGTATCCTCGATGGCCAGGTGCATCGCGCAAAAACACGGGTCGCCCAATCCATGAAGGGAGCCGATGCTTTGTCCGAACGCCTTGGTACCCTGACCGAACGAGCGCGGCACGAACTCAATGCGCTGACAAAGGCGGTGGAGATTGCCGGTAAAGTGAATGCACTGACCCGCGAGCAGGCGCTGCGCCGCGCGCGCCGGGCGAATGCCGCTAAGCTTAAGGCGTTAGAGGGGGAAGGGGCGGCGGCTGTCGCATCTGTTGCAGCATCGCGGTCGGACCGGGAGAATAATCCGTTCCTTCGCGCAGTGGGAGATCGATAAGGAATGGCACGGACCCCCGTCTTCCCCACCCTGATGGCGTTATTCGGTGTTGTGTTGGTGGGCCGTACCGCTGAAGGTCTCTGGCATCTGGATGTGCAGGCTGCTGAATGGTCCGCTGCTGCTGCGACCAAAGTGGCCGAAGCGCCCCCTCCCTTCGCGGAACTTGATGCGTGGGAGGAGGAACTGGCTGTGCGGGAGCGAGAGGTTGAAGCGCGTGCGATTGCTAGCGATATCGCTCTAGCGGAGGCGAAACGTCACGCGGCGGTCGCCTCTGAAGCCAAGGCCGTAAAAGAGAAAAAGGGGATTACCCAAAAACGGATGGCGGCGGTTTATGCCGCGATGGATCCGGTGAAGGCGGCGGGTGCACTCGCTGGCCTACCCCATGAAAAGGCTGCAGGCGTCATTGCAACGATGAACCCTGATGTGGCAGGCGCTATTTTATCCGCCATGCCCGTAAAAACATCTCAGGCGGTGGTGACGGCCATGGTGGCGGACTAAACACTGCCAAACGGATAATTGCCTTTCTGGTACCAATGACCTCGTTATATTGATTAATCGGTAATGATTATATGGAATATGGTGAGGTTGAGGGTGCGCGTCGGCTAGAGGTGTTGGTGATCTGGATTGGTTACCTTAACGACACATGAGCTGACAGCCATCCCACCGTTTTGTTAGATAGGGCGCGCCGTTAGCGGCGCGCGAGCTTCTTGGTGGGTTATCATGAACAGCATTCAGAATTTTCACGCGTTGGCCCGTCGGCTTTCTGATGCCAGTGCCATACGTCCCGATGATGTTTTAAGCTTACGAAGACTAATTTTCCAAGACGGTGTCGTGGATGATGAACAAGCGCAAACCCTGTTTCGGCTGAATGACAATTGTACAGATAAATGCGACGAGTGGTTTGGATTATATGTCGAGGCTTTGACGGACTACTTCGTTTGGCAGAGCACCCCCCGCGGATATGTGAGTGATGAACAGGCGTCGCAGCTTATCGCCGCAATAAGCCAAGATGGGCACATTGATGATGCGTCGGAGTTGGCCCTACTCATTAACATCGTTCACTGGTGTACCCATTGTCCGGATCAACTTGGTCAATTGGCGATCAGCGCCGTGCGGGATAGCGTACTGCACACAGACCATAGTTGTTATGGGTCGAACCGTCCGCCTGCTGTTATCTTGAATGAAGATGTCGAGCTAATCCGTAGCACAATTTACGCGCCTGGTAGCCCTGGGGGGTTCACTGTTTCGCGTGATGAAGCGGAGAGGCTCCTCGAACTGGATCGCAAGACGTCTGCTGATGAAAATGCAGACAGTTGGCCAGACCTTCTTGCTAAAGGGGTTGCCAATTACCTGATGTTTCCGAGGGGCGCGCCGATTGTCCCTGAACCCAATGAAGCGCTTCGTCGCGAAGAGTGGCTAAAGGAGCGAGGCACTATTGGCGAGATTTTTACACAAGCCGGACAAGCGCTTGCATCCGGAAACATCCCGCTGAGGGAGGTGTTGAGCGACCTTGACCCCTTTTGGCGAAAGAAAGAGGCAGAAGCGGCTGCGCGGGAAACGGCGCGCCTACAAGAGGCCGTTCAGAGAGAGGCCATCACCCATGATGAGGCGACCTGGCTTATCGCTCAAATCGAAAAAGCACCCGTCCTCTCTGAGGGCGTCCTGCAGCTGCTAAAAATCATCAAAACCAACTCTCCCAATGTTGATCCTGTGCTCGATCCACTTCTTCAGAAGGCGGCCTGAGTAGGTACCATTCAACAGCGGCTCGCGTTCTTTTGGTCTCGCGACACCGCTGTTGCATCCTTGATACCTGCGAGCGATCGGCTTGATCCTGATTGAGGAAAGGGCTGGCTTTGCGCCTTTACCCCGCCAGTGCGGCCTCACCGTCAAGGATTGCCGCTGCTGCATGGACATTTGAGGCTATCCGCACCGCAGCTTGCACTTGTTCCGTGGTCATGCCGCCTTTGCGCACGACCGCGTCGTGGCTGTCGATGCACATGCCGCAGCCATTAATGGCTGAGACAGCAAGGCTCCAGAGCTCGAAATCTACCTTATCGACACCCGGGTTAGCAATAATCTGCATGCGTAGCTTAGCAGGCAGGGTCCCATAGGTCTTTTCCGAGACCATGTGGGTGAATCGGTAGTAGATATTGTTCATCCCCATGATTGCCGCCGCCGCTTTGGCGCCTTGAATAGCATCGGGGGACAATTTGTCCGCTACTTCGGCATTGATGGCCTGAATGACGGGGGCGTTCCTGCTTGCCAGAGCGCTTGCGAGATACGTACCCCACTTTTGCTGGTCAGATAGGATGGTCTCGTTCGCTAGGCTGCCGAGATTGAGACGTATGTCTTTGGCATAGTCTGGTAACTGATCGCGCAATTGATCTAATGACATGGAAATCTCTCCTTATAATAAGGCGTATAAAGAAGGGCTGGTATAGCGCGTGGAGCGCCCCGGCGCGTTGGGCAAAGCGTAGGGATTTGAGAGGCGAGAAGTGGCCCGAGCCCGAGGGAGGGTTAGGGGGAGATCTAGGGCACGGAGCCAACTTCTCTCGATGCTTTCTCGACCGTCAAAAACGTTCCATGAGAAGCACCGTAGATTTGTGTCTGCCGGCATTGGGAAGGCGCCGACAGACACAGGAATAGTACTCAAGACCTAGAGCGTCTCACCGCCGAGGGGGCGGTTACACGGGCAGAGCTCATCAGTCTGGAGCGCGTCAAGAACACGTAAAGTATCTTGAGGGTTCCGGCCCACATTCAAATTTGTGACATAAACGTGCTGGATCACATTGTGGGGGTCCACAACGAAGGTTGCGCGTAGGGCGACACCTTCTTCTGCGCGGATGCCAAGACCGTCTACAAGGGCGCCGGTGGTGTCGGCAAACTGCCAAGCGGGGTGCTTGTCGAGGTCAGCATGATCGCGGCGCCAGGCAAGCTTCACAAATTCATTGTCAGTGGAGCCACCGAGCACAATCGCATCGCGATCTTCGAAATCTTTGGCGAGGCGGCCAAATTCAGCGATTTCCGTAGGGCACACAAAAGTGAAGTCCTTGGGGTAGAAGTAAATGATCTTCCACTTGCCCGCAAAGCTCTCTTGGGTGAGGTCTTCAAAGGCGCTTTCGCCATTTTCTTCGATTTGATTGAAGCCAGGCTTCACCCCGACCACTTTGAAGTCAGGCAGTTTGTCGCCAATACCGAGCATATTCGTCTCCATTATTCGGTTGAGTCCGTAAACGCGCTCTCTCGCGTCTGGAGTGGATATGGCGTGTGCTTGCCTTCCGGGCAAATAGATTATTCGGCGATGCTTGATCGATTTTTTCGATGGCGTTGACGCCCGCTTTCAGGCAACATCCACCCCATGCCCCTACCTACTCTTCGCCAGCTCCAATTCTTCGAAAGTCTCGCCCGGAACCAGTCCTTTTCTAGGGCGGCGGAGGAATGCCATGTGTCCCAGTCCACCCTGTCAGCGGGGATTAAGGAGCTGGAGGGGGTCCTTGAGTCCATGCTGGTGGATCGGACGTCACGGCAATTTGCGCTCACCACATTGGGGGAAACGATTGCCGGTCGTGCGGAAGAGATGCTGGGCCTCGCGCGGGATATGGTTCGGGTGGCGGAGGCCCGACCGCCCCTCACCGGAGATCTCCGCCTGGGGCTTATCCCCACGATTGGGCCCTTTTTGCTGCCGCAACTCATGCCACTGATCGGGAAGAGCTACCCTGCGTTGCGGCTGTTTCTGCGGGAGGAGTTGACCAACCAACTGGTTGATGGATTACGGGCAGGCCGGATTGATATTGCGGTGCTGGCTATGCCGGTGGAAACCGACGGCCTCGATACGCTTATCTTTGGGGAGGATCCTTTTTTGTTTGCTTGTGCGCCTGACCACCCTCTGGCGGCAAGAAAATCAGTAAGCAGCGAAGCGTTAGCGGCGGAGAATCTGCTTTTATTGGAGGACGGACATTGCCTGCGGGATCATGCTTTGTCCGCCTGCCATCTTCAGCCGCGGGATACTGCCGATGCTTTTGGCGCCACCTCACTGTTTACCTTGGCGCAGATGGTGCGATCTGGCCTCGGTACAACCTTACTCCCTCAACTGGCGGTGACGGCCGGGTTGGCTGACGTCACGGGCCTCGTCACGATCCCCGTGATTGATCCAGGCGGACATGCGCCGTCGCGGGATCTGGGCCTTGCCTGGCGTCGAGGGTCTGATCGTGAAGCGGAGGCGGTGGATTTGGCGAAGTTGATGGCCGGGTAACTCCATCTTCCTTAGGCGCCCGCTTCAGCCTGCTTTGCCATCCGCTTTTCTTCCGCATCCGTGTGTCCACCTTTTAGTGGTGCAATTTCTCCGTTATCAGAGAGTAAGATGGCCACTGGCCGGGTGGTTTCAAACTGTGACAAGACGATAAGAAGTGTCACCGTCATGGGTACACAGAGTAACATCCCGGGAAAGCCCCATAAGGTGCCCCATGTGGCAAGTGAAATGAGGATCACCAGGGGCGAGAGGTTGAGTGATCGCCCCATCAGTCTTGGTTCAATAACGGAACTCACGCTTTGTTCCGCACCGGTCAGCAAAATCATCGTGATCACAGCGTTGAGCAACCCGCCATTTTCGGGCTGCACCAGCGTTAATATGGTCGGCATGGAGACGGCCAAAATCGCGCCCACAATGGGGATATAGCCGAAGGCAAAAATAATGAGCGCCCAAAAGCCTGCAAAGTCGGTTTGGCGCAACGACATAATGATGAAGGAGATCCCCGCCACGAACAGGTTGATGAGGGTCTTCATCGAAATATAAGTGCGGATGAGATGGCCAATATCGTCCACCACGTCATGGACAAACGCTTCGCCGCGCTCCTTACCCGCGATAAGAGCCAGCTTGTTTAAAAACCGTCCGCGCTCCAGCAGAAAAAAAGCGGTGTACAGAAATGTAGTAACAAGACTACCCAACAGGCCGCCCGCGGCGCTGGTGACACTGCCCACCGCCCCTTGGACGAGGGAGAAGGCTTGCCGCCGTAAATCCTCCGTAGCACTATTGTCCCCAGTGGGCGCATCGGTTTCCTGCATAATGCCGCTGCCCACACCTTCAATAACACCGGCGAAGGCTTCAACAATATCAGGCGGAATAAAGGGCAGCCCCTCCGCCAACGTTACAAGATTTTGCGCCACTTCGCGAAACCGAACCTGATATTCGGGTGCCTTGGCGAGCACGGCCTCAATATTCTCCCGCACGATTACCGCAAGCGCGAGCAGCGTAATCGCGATGACGATAAAAGAGAGAATAAATCCAACCGCACTGGGAATATATCGTCCGATAAAGGGGATGCGATCAATCCCGCTTTTCACGGACATGATCAGGAAAGAGACAAAAATCGCTGTGACCAGCGGCACCAATACGCCCTGGGCAACCCAGACAATGTAGAACATCAGCACCGTCAGGGCGATGGCAAAAAAGGCATAGGGCAAGCTACGAGGACTGATGGTATTTTCAACCTTTGGTCCAAAAGGAGCGGGGGATGAAGATGTCATAGGTGACCTCAGCGCGATTTGTCTCTATTTGCTGGGGATTGGTGTTGGATGTCCACCCAGGAGAAGCGCCATAATGGGTCCCGCCCGGAGCTAAAGCTGAATGACGAGACTATAGAGATTCTCGACGCTTGCCCCATTCAGGGCAGGCTGAAACAGCCCCGCCACGGACCCGCTAGTCGCCCCCGTGCTGAAGCCCGTGGCAACGTCGTTCAAAACGGCATAGCGCTCAATAAACGCTTCACGGCGCTCAGGGTTCTGGAAGTCCGCAATGTCGTAGCGCGCTTCGAGTTCTTCAATAAGCTTTGAGGTCCCCAGCACATTGAATTCTTGAGGAATCCCAAGGGCGGTAAAGGTAACACTGCGCAGGCGCGAGTCGGCGAGGACCTGGATCCATTCGGTAACGGTTTCTGCCTTGCGATCAAAATAGGCAGCTAACTCCACAGCCGGATTGTCGCGTCCGGCATCAATCTCTCTTTGTACCCGTTCATACCGATCAACGATTTGATCAACGACCCCCGGATCCTGAACATTCCGTAGACCAAACTCTGCAAATGCGAGCACCTTCGCCATCGCGCGATAGCGGGGGTCCGGCAGTCGATTGGTGAAATCATCTTCGTCAGCGGTCCCTTCTTCAAGAACCTTGCGGATAATGCCAGGCTGATCGATGGCACCGCTTAAGTCAAAGGCCGTCATTACATAGGTGTACAGACGCCTATCCGCGAGCAGATCCTCTGCGCTCGAAATTTTACCGATATTTTCCCGAAAGTATACGGATTGATCAGTTTCGCCTTCACGGGATAGGGATTCAATGGTTCCGGTGGCCCGTTGGTTGCGGGTGATAATGCTTTCAGCGAATTGAGCTTCTGTCACATTGGGTCCGTCTGCACTGTCGAAACCAAAAGCACGGGTGAAGGCTTCAAGCTTTGGGTCACCAAGGACGACCGCAAGATCGGTACTGTCGCCAGCCCCTTCCGCAAGCACTTGCCGAATTTGGAAGGGATTGCTCGCATAGGACTCAAGGCCAAAGGCGGTAAGCGAGTACTGATAGAGTTGGAAGTCCGCTAGCAGTTCGTCGGGGCTATCAATCCCTCCGATCCGGGTCCGGAAGTAATCCGCCTCTTGTTCTGCGCGTCCGCGCACGACGGTTGTGTCGGTTTGTAGCAATGGGTTTTGATTAACGGCGGCGCGGTAGCGTTGTTCGATATTGCCAATAAAGAACGGATCCCGTGCACTCGAAAGGCCAAATTCGTTAAACGCAAACTGACGAACCATTTCCTCTAGGCGCGTGTCATATTCAGCATTGACGTAGGAGCCTAGGTCCGACGCGCCCCCTTCGAAGGCCAACTGCGCGAGGACGGGGAGGGGGGCATCCTCCTCGGTGAACCCGAACGCTGTGGTCGCAAAGGCATAGAGCCGCTCGTCGCTGGTCAGTTCTTCGACGGTTGAGATCGTTCGGATGGTTTCGCGCCAGTAGGTCACCTCTGCCTCCACCGTCGCATCGCCCGATGGTTCCGGCACATTGGCGGCAATGGTCCTCGTAAAGAGCGTATAGGCGGTGAGGGTGGTCGACATGGGAGCCTCAAAGCGCTGATGCCGCAACCTAGGCGCTATCTCCTAACGCGTGATTAAGCATTGTGGTTGCTTAAGCGATAGCTAAGGCTTCTTTGTCTCGCTAAAAGCCTATTCTTGCTTCGCTCCGATGTGTTCGTTTCTTAAGGTTAACGCATGAGCCAGCGCTCTCTGTGACCGCGATTGTCTTGAAAGCGCTCTAGCTTTTTATGGATAGCGCACGGTCAGTTCGGAGAGCGAAAGGGTGGGGCATACGATGCTGCTTAGGGAGGGCTTATGGATCCATGGCGCCCAACGCTTCATCTCTTATCTTATTGTTTTAAAACAATTATAGATTGCTCCGCCTGTCCATCCTTTTGGCCGAACAAGGGAGACAAAGGTTTGACAAGCGCGAGGCGTAAGCGTAGCTGCGTTTCTTCACGCGTCCCTCCCCAGGGGAGCGCGTGCCCAGATGGCGGAATTGGTAGACGCGCCAGCTTCAGGTGCTGGTGTCCGTATGGACGTGGAGGTTCGAGTCCTCTTCTGGGCACCATTGACATCCCCATTAAATCCCGCGATTACCCTATTTCCCTTGCGAAAAGGCCGTATTTCTGCTGTTCTTGTAACGTCATCGCGCTTTCGCAGTCCACACTGGACATCGAGACGGATGCAGAATGTGGGGCCATTTGTGGGGTCCGCTTTTGACGCGGGTCCATCAGCTGAGGGGACACCGTGGGCGCTCAGAACAAACTGACCGACAGAAC
>ERZ1740067.113-NODE-113-length-64373-cov-12.485774_pt1 | contig 64373 bp, 54 predicted proteins | sample MGYA00581736_ERZ1740067 | MGnify/ENA primary metagenome ERZ1740067 (study PRJEB43018, sample SAMN04849236) | marine metagenome | isolation source: floating plastic debris | place: Pacific Ocean | collected 2008-08-27 | study: EMG produced TPA metagenomics... | reverse complement strand
CGCCGCCGAACATGCTGAAGATTACGAGTGTTGTTTACACAACAGCTATTGTTGTCACCCTTCGCTATAAGTAATGGGATGCTATCAGCGATAGATTCGAGCCTGCTAGTAAGCTTGGTAGGCAGATAAATAGCTATTAAGTAGCTAAAATTGTCAGGAATTTCTGTTTTTGACTTGCTTCTTCGATAGCTCCTAAGTAACAATTTCACTCATTAAGAAACAGATAAACAAGCCTCCTTTCGCTCCATTCCTTATAAAACACACTCTTAAAACCCACCTATCTCTTATGAGAAGTCCGCTCTCTTTTCAACCGAACCTATCCAACGTTAATCAGCTTATGGGCGTTCAGCCACCTAATTCCTCCAGTGCTTCAGACCAAAGTATTTCTAACCTGGAGCCGGTTGCTAACACCGATGAAATAAGTCTGAGTACTTCTGTGAGTATCGAACAGGGCTCAAAGCTGAGTCGGCCTAGTCTAGATCGTCGGCTGATTCGTGTGCAAAGAGAAGTGCTCAAAATGGGCGCGCTCGTTGAGAATTCGTGCATGCTAGCTAGAGCAGCCCTCTGCGACCGAAATCTGGACGCTGCAAAGCAGATTCCGATTCAAGACAAGGAAATCGACAGCCTCTATCGGCAGATAGAAGTGGACTGTACGACACTGTTGAGTTTAGAAGCGCCAGTTACTCAGGACTTGCGGCTAGTGAGCGCCTTTATGCAGATGGTGCGAGACCTAGAGCGCATTGGTGACTACAACAAAAGCATTGGCAACTCAGCGATTAAGCTTTTTCCCTATCCTGTTCACGGCTGTATGCGTGAGATTGAAACGATGCTGGATCGGTGTCGCTCTATGGTGGCGCTGTGTTTGCGATCGCTCACCGAACTCGATCCAGAAGCAGGGGTCGAACTCAAGCACAAAGATGACGTTGTTGATGACGATTACGATAGAATCTACCAGCAGCTGATTAATGCGCAGCCAGTCAATGGTTCTGTTGAGCCGATTGTTTTGATGGTGCTGGTGATTCGGGCGCTAGAGCGTATTGCAGATCATGCAACGAATGTGGGCAAGCGGGTCACCTATGTGATCACAGGAGAGCGCCGCTGAGCCGAATCGCCCACCTGACATACACTAGGCCATACACTTTTTCAAGTGATTAATAAAAGAAAAATTTGACAGTGATCTACTTCTTACGGAACCATAAGGGGGCTGTAAGAGTGGTTTGCTGTTTCTTTTCGATCCTATCTCTTCGAACCTTACGGATTCATTTCAAGGATTCATCGCTACATGGAATTTTCGATCGCGTCACTTCTCGCTAATTTTTCAAATGACAAATTAGTCACCGTAAAAAACTTAGAGAAAAAGCTCAACTGTAGCGGGGGAAGTGCTACGCAGGATTTGCAGATTGCGCTCGATGCCCTTGAGCGCACCAATGTCCTCGAAAAATCTCGGGGGAAATATCGCAAAGTAGAAGATGAAGAAATCATTGAAGGTAAGCTGCGGTGCTCTAGCAAGGGCTTTTGCTTTGCCATTCAAGATGAAGAAGGGGCTGACGACATATATGTGCGCGAGTCGCAGCTGAATACGGCTTGGAATGGCGATCGCGTCTTGGTAAAAGTCACCAAAGACGGCAGCCGGCGGCGCAGCCCAGAAGGGGAAGTTAAGCTGATTTTGGAGCGGGCCAACGCATCGGTACTCGCTAAGGTCAAGGTAGAGGAAAGCGAAGAAGAGAAACAGTTCAAAGCGATTCCGTTAGATGATCGTTTGCTCTTTGAACTAGACATTACCGAGAGCGAAGAAGACCTCTCTGAGTCTGATGAGCACCTAATCCACGTTGAAATCACGCGCTATCCGATTGCGCAGTACGCCCCTCAAGGAAAGGTTTCCCGCGTACTGGGCAGCGACGCGGAAGATGCGGCTGATATTGACATTGTTTATTGCAAGCACGACCTGCCGCGAATTTTTTCTGAAGAGGTGTTCATCGCCGCACGCGGTTTGCCCAATCGCGTGCGCAAGGCCGATGTTAAAGGCCGGATTGAGCTGAAAGACCAAACCGTGCTAACCATCGATGGTCCTAATGCAAAGGTGATTGACGATGCGCTCAGTCTTGACATTACAGACGATGGCTATCGCCGCTTAGGCGTTCATATTTCTGATGTGGCGCACTACGTGCAGCCCGGCGATGTAATTGACCGCGAGGCCAGACGCCGGGGTACAGCGGTGTACCTGGGTGATGAGGTCGTGCCCATGCTGCCGCCGCCGATTCCCAATGCGCTGTGCTCACTAGTGCCTGGGAAAGATCGTTTGTGCATTTCTGTACTCATTACCCTAGATGACGATGGTCAGGTGATTGAATACGAAATTCAGCCAAGTGTGGTTCATGTAGAGCATCAGCTGAGCTACGAGCAGGCACAGGCGATTTTGGTGCGTGAAGATGACGACGAGCTAGAAAAGCTTGGCATCACTCACGACGACATAGAAGAGTTCGAGCCGGTCATGGATCTGATCGACAGCCTTTATCAGCTCTCTCAAGAGGTGAAGCAAAGACGACACGAGCGCGGTTCCTTTGAGCTGAATCTGCCCGACCATGAGTTTCCCCCAGAAGCAGAAGAGCTAGCGGAATACCTCTCACCTAAGTTTCAATACGATGACGAAGGCTCGTTAGGTGCCATGGTGGTATCGGCGCAAATGCCAGCCCGCATTGTGGTAACAGAGTTTATGCTGCTGGCCAATCAGCTGGTTGCTAAGCATATTAAAGAGCTGGGTATTCCCGGCTTGTACCGGGTTCATCGTACGCCTGACCCGACCGATGTCCAGGAGCTGGTCAAGCTCGCTAATAACATGGAGCTGGACCTTCAGCTAGAGAACGCTGAGGAAGTGAATCCTAGTGACTATCGGAACTTTACAGAGCAGTTTGCGACTTCCAGTACAGAAAAAGTGCTGACTTATTTGCTGCTGGCGACCTTGAAGCCTGCCCTTTACAGCGCTCAGCCGGGTGCACACTTTGGTCTAGCGCTCGATGAGGCCTACACACACTTCACGTCTCCTGGCAGGCGCTATGCTGATTTGCTCATACATCGGCTGCTACATGCGGTATTTAAACATGGACGCGATCGCCGGTCCACCCGTTCAAAAGATAGAGTTAATCTGCGCCACAGCTCCTGCCACGGCAACATTAACTGGGCGGTGCTCTCCCCTACTGTGCAACAAGAAATGGAAGAGCAGCTATCGCGTATGCCTATCAAGCTTACAGAGCGCGAGCGCATTGCCCAAGATGCAGAGTCCGACCTAGAAGGCCTGAAGAAAGCTGCCTTTATGCAGGCTCATACCGGGGAAGTGTTTCAGGGTCTGATTACCGGCGTGCAGTCCTATGGCTTCTTCGTAGAGCTAGAAGAGCTGCTAGTGGAAGGTTTGGTACACGTGAGTTCACTAAAGGATGACTGGTATGAGTATCGCTCACGGCAGCAAAAGCTAGTAGGCCGTAAGAATCGTCAGCAGTATCGACTGGGCGACCATGTAGATGTACAGGTCAAAAGCGTTGACTACTACCGTCAGCAAATTGACCTTGTTGCCGTCGGTGGTGGCAGCGAAGCCTCTGACGATGACAGCGGCGATAGTGGTGATGACGGCGATGGCAGTGACACTAACCGGGAAGAAGAGTAACCTCATTGGAAACTGCTTCTTCTCGACCAACCTCTCCTCAAGCCGCATCTTCTCAAGCCGCTTCTTCTCAAACCGCTTCTTCTCAAACCGCGAACAGCATGCCTCCCATTATTCTCGGCGTTAGCGGTGCCTCTGGCATGGTCTACGCTGTGCGCGCTATCAAGCATTTGCTCGCCGCAGACTACACCGTAGAGCTGGTTGCCTCACGTGCTTCGCAGCAGGTATGGCAGCAAGAGCACGGCACTCCCATGCCAACCAATATCGAGCAGCAGCAGCTTTGGTGGCGTGAGCAAGCCGGTGTGGAAACAGCTGGAACACTGCGCTGCCACGCCTGGGGGAACGTCGGTGCGAGTATCGCCAGTGGCTCTTACCGCGCCTTGGGTATGGTGGTGATGCCCTGTAGCATGAGCACCGTAGGCAAAATGGCGGCTGGCCTAAGCTCTGATCTGCTAGAGCGCGCTGCTGATGTACAAATCAAAGAAGGGCGACCGCTGATTGTCGTGCCAAGAGAAACGCCTTTTAGCCTGATACATCTGCGTAACTTAACGGCACTAGCAGAGGCCGGGGTGCGCATTGTCCCAGCGATACCGGCCTGGTATCATCACCCACAAAGCATTGATGATCTGGTGGATTTTGTCATTGCTAGAGCGCTTGATCAGCTGGCGATTGACTGCGTGCCGCTTCGTCGGTGGGAAGGAAAATAAAAGCGGTAAATAGACGCTAGTGTTGTATGTAGGATCCCAAGAGAGGCCTTGACTATGCCGCGAATCATTGTTTTCCTGCTGACTATTGCCGCACTGGCCATTTTGGCTTTGCAAAACCTAGCGACTGAAGTGCCGCTGGTGATTTTGGGCAAAACCTTTGCGGATGCGATGCCGCTTGGCTTATTGCTATTGGTCACGGTGGGCATCGGCGCATTGCTAACGCTGATCTTTCATGGATTGGTGGGATCACGTCGCCCACCTGAGAGCAAATACCGCCCAATGGGTAGACGTGTGCCTTATCCAGAGGGGCCCGGCAGCAGCAATCCGTTGCCTGCCACTGGTTCTAGCAGCGATTCGTCGCTGGGTGATTATTCAGCAGGTTACAGCAGTTCTTCGGCCTTCGTCAGTGAGCCCAAGAGTGAGCCCAAGAATAATCCAAGACCTGATCCAAAACCCTTTGTGATGCCGCCCCAAGACCGACCGGTAAAAGACACGCCACCATCGGCAGGTCCAGCGACAACAGGCACATCGTCGCCGCCACCTTTTTCAAATCCGTCGTCTTCTGCTCAGGATTATTTGGCTGAGCCGCCCAGTACCTATTACAGACCCAATGCGGGTGCCTCTTCCTCTTCACAAGATTCGACCCGTGACGATTCAGCTCGTAACGATTCGTTCCGTGACAACTCAGTTCGGGATGATACGCGTACAGCCAGCGAAGCCGCCAGCACATTTGTGCAGCAGCCGATTGCTGGGTTGAAGTCTGTGTTTGGTAAAAAAAAAGATCGTAAAGACGACTCCGAGGTATCGGGTAAGGCGTCAGAAAGACCCATTGGCGATGACTGGGGTCAGCGACGTACAAAAGAACAGATAAATAGCTGGGATACAAGCGTAGGTGAGCCTTCTCAGCTGGAAGAAGGGGCCAAGCGCCTGTTTAACTTCGGTCGTAATGTAGGTACCAATGCAGGTCGACTGGCCGAAGATATTGCCAGTGGCTGGAATAATCAGCCTGAGGGCGATAGAGCGGGTAGCAGAGGCGACGATAGACATGCTCAGGAATATGGCGATGCTCGGTACGACGGCCTCGACCAAGGCTGGGAAAGTTTTGACGATTATGGCGATCCGCCACCGGGAGAACGCTACGACAAGCGTACCTATGGCGATAGCCTTTACGGTAACGACGGTGGTCTAGGCGATGGCTATGCCAGTGAGCCTTATGCCAGTGAGCCTTATGCCAGTGAGCCCTATGCCGACGATGTTGTTGGCCCTGATGGCGTTTACGATGCTGACTACAAAGTGATTGTGCCGCCCTCCAAGCCACTGCCAGACACCGACGATGACAATCCGATAGATGATAGACCTAACGACTACGCACAATAATCGCTCTAATAAATCACGCCGATGACGGTAGGCTGTTGCTATATCGGTAACTAGTACATTGAGCGCTCGATTCGTCGCTATTCTGACATTAGGTAATCATACTTTTTACGATGGCTACGCCCGCTGCTCGCCCTAATTTTCAACTGTATACTGCTGGCAGCTGCACGCTCGAAGTTGAGGTGCAACCGTCTGCACTTTCGCAGTGGTCAGCGAGGCCGATTGTCAAGGAGCTGTCTTTTCGGCTTTGGCTGCACGATGAGGGTGAAGAATCGGAGGCTGAGGTAGATCGGCTAGAAGGTGAAGTAGATGGGGCGAGGCGGTTGATTGCTTCGGGCGATCGCACTGCTCTCCAAGTCCTTGCACAGTACTTTCAGCAGCAAACTCAACAGGTTTTAGCCATCGCAGCGCTCAGCCGCACCCGCCAGGCCACCGCCCTACCATCGCCAAAAAGCCTACAAATTATAGAACCACTCGGCTACCTCCAACTTTGCGATATCACCACCGTCATTGGTCAGTACGAGCAAACGATGCGGACCCTACCCGTTGCTTTGGATGCAGCGCCGAGTGTGGAGATAGCACAAGAGAGTGCTCGTGAAGCCGCGCCAAACCCTAGCAACGTGATTTCTTTTGATGTCCGTCGTCAGCGTAGAGTGAGCACTGACCGTCGCCCAACGACTCGAAAGAGACGCACAGGTGCATGGGCTAGCTCCGCCGCTGCTGCTCTATTTGTAGTGGGGCTAACCACTACACTGATATCGCGCGACCCGGCTCTGCAAGAATCCAATGTTGTTTCTGATACGGTGATTGAAGGGCCGCAGGAAGGCTTTGCGCTCGAAGGCGGAGAGGCACAAACTACTACACCAGCAGAATCACCAGAGTCCTCCATATCGCAGGAGCCTACAGATAATCTAGATCCAGCAATTAGTGAAAGCGCTGACGCGAACGAAAGCACTATTTCAAGAGACGCTCAAGCAGATACTACAAGGCAGCCTGAGATCGGCTCGCGACAGCCTCAAACGACCGCTGCCATCCCGCCAAGCAGCCCTGCCCCGCCAAGTAGCCCTGTCTCACCAAGTAGATCGGTAGATCGCGTACCTGCAACCGGTAGTGATACAACGACGACTCAGCTACCTGAAACCCAACCCGATGATTTGGCAAGTAGCACATCAAACGCTGAAGCTGAAGATTTACCGCAGCCCTCTCCCCCAGAAGAGGTTGCACCGTCGCCTGCGGCTTCAGCAGAGCCTAGCACCTCTGACACGACAGAAGACAGCGACTTCGCGCGTCGTCCGGCTGCCGAATTGCCTCAGGTAGAACAAGAGGCACGTGTAGAAAGGGCCGCTTCAGAACCCTTTAGTCCACCACCGACTAGCCAGCCCCCCACCCCTACAGGTGGCGCTTCAAGCGGCCGCATTTCTATTCCACCTGCCGGCGATAGCGAGGCTCAACCTGAAGTATTGAGGCGTGCAGCTGGCCGTACAGCTTTGCCTAGTAGTGCGATCGCTACTAACCAAGTGCAAACCTATTTCCAGCAACGGTGGCAAACCGGAGAACGTGGACCATTGGCCTACCGACTTCAGCTGAATTCTGCGGGTGAAGTCATTAGCTTCATTGGGCTTGACGACGCCTCTCAGGCTGAGCGTGATCGCATTTTACCCACCGACACACCTCCTACGTTTGAACCCAGCTCTCTGCCGTCTAGCGCCCCATCCAACGAGAGCCTAGTTTTACGCGTGCAGCTCAATCAAGATGGCACGGTTGAAGTGACCCCGTTTTAGGGTCCACCTTCTCACCTTTGCGCCGCGCTCTGAGTTCTAATATTCCTTTGCGCCTAAGGTTTCTTCTGACTCTCAGCCTTTCGCTTCGCCCGTCGTTGCCGAGTCTGAACGGCGGTCAGCGATTTCTCCACAGGGAACCCAGCGAGCGGAATCACCTGATGCTGACGCTCGCGTTCTAGCTCTCGCAGTTCGGTGTAGTCTATCTGGTGAATACAGTCCACTGGGCAGGTATCAATAGCCTCTTGGATGAGATCTTCCGAATCTCCATTTTGGCGAATGACCCGAGCCCGCCCGTAGTCTGGCTCAATGTAAAAGGTATTGCGAGCGACATGGGCGCAGTGCGTACAGCCAATGCAGGTAGGCTCGTCGACATAGACGCCTTTTTGTCGAAAATTACCGCCTAATTCAGGTTCTAAGCCTGTGCGCAGCTGGGCAGATCTGAGCTGCCCTCCCAATTCTGGCTCTAGGCCGGAGCGGCCAGTATCAATACCTTCAGCCATTTCTTGTTACCTGTGTTCAGAGCGACTAAATCAAAAGCCCCAGCCCAAAAAGGGCCAAGGCCTACATAAAACCAGATTATTTAACGAGTCGGCTTAACTTTTCTGCCAAACTCTAAGCACCCCAACGCTGAAGCACCAAGCGAATAGAACCATCTTCGTTCTTTACCTGCTCAGAAACTTGGAATCCTTGTCCAGCAGACTCATTTAGCACGGTGTGGTAAGCGTAGCGTTGAGTTACCTGATTCAAAAAGCCCTGTACAGAGAGAGGCTGCTGCCAGTATTGCAAATCAGCCACCAACTCATAGTCACCGGTTTGGTCATTACGTTTGAAGCCTACGTCGTAGCCATTTTCTTGCTCAATCACGACTTCAGCGGTTTCAGTATCGCCCTGGTAGCCACGTACGGCTTTGGGGCCTGCTTGCCAGCGAGTGCCGGTGTCGCTTAGGGCCAGCTGCAAAGACGAAAGGTTGCGAAGCTTAGTTTTGATTTGGCTGAAGTGGGACATGGCTTTAAAACCGGTTAAATAAGGAACAAAAATGATTGGAAAACAGTGTTTTTTTGGCTTTCTCTTTCACTACCACTGGCTTTCGCAAACATGCGTAGGCAGTGATGTTTTGTTGTTGGCAGAAACCTGTACAGGCTGAGCGTAATACTCAGAAGATGGCTGGTGAGAAACCACTTCGCCAAGCTGAGCTTCAATGGCAGCGGTGACCTCAGCGCATGATGACCCCACAATGCCAGTGACCATTTCTTTCACTCGACCATCGGGATAAATCACGAACTCAAGCGTTTCCATATATCAAAAGTCTCTTCTAAGAGAGAGGCTGTATCAAAAGTGAGTAAACGGTTCGGCCGTTGAGCAGCCCGTAACGGGGCCTTGTCTGCTCTCATCGTAGTCAATCCGACTAAATTTAACTAGTAACATCACTGCAAAACTTAACAGTTTTTAGCACTTAATGAGAGTGAAGCTCTTTACTACTATAAGGCTCTCTTAACCTTTATGTACATTTACTTTATGTTTGGGTGCCTTGTGTATTGTGCTTAGGTACCTACTCCAAACGTTAGAGGTGCCACTGTGTCGAATACTGTACCGAACGGCTTTTTTGAATTTGAGCAAGATTTTGTGGGGTCTTTGCGCTGTATTCCGATGGTGGTGCGGCACCATTTGGATACCTGTGGCGTCAAGCTAAAGCTGGACCACTGGAATCACTTTTCGCAGGCTGAGCGCCAGCGGCTGGTCGATTGGCCTTGTGACACGCCTGGCAACGCGCAGATATACAGAGAAAAGCTACAGCAGATGATTACAGCGAAAACGGGCTCCCCTGCTAAGACGCTTGAGGTTCAATCGGCTCCCCCTTGGCAGCAGCTAGCGACTATTCCTAAAGGGGTGGTAGACAAGTTTGCCGCAGAGCAGGTGCCGCTGACGCCTGAGCAGTGGAGTGGGCTCAGTGAGCTACAGCGTTTTGCTTTGGTGAAGCTCAGCCGTCCTAGCCATGAAAATCGTAATTTTATGCCGGCGGTTAAAGAGTTTGGATTGGCCCCCGGTATACTGCTCTAAGCTCCGTAAAAAGAGCTGACGCATAGCTCTATATAGCTGCAAGATAGCTGCAAGCAAATGAATGGATCTCGCCCTAAGTCGCAGAAACCCAATCCGTCTGGTAATCTTTCTGGGGGTAAGCCGCCTACGCCACGCAAGCCGCGCCGTGTAAAGTCTTCGACGCCGTGGGCCGCAATGAGCATTCTCTTTGCGGTGTATGCGTTGATTGGGATGTTGATGTCTATTCCAATGCCGCCTTACTGGGTGTGGATAGTAGGCGCACTGGCCATTCCAATGCTGGCACTTGGCTTCAACCGGCCGGTAGTGACCGCTGGTAAATCAGACTTCGGCGGACTGATGGCTTACCTCGGCGGGCTGATGATGGCGATTGCCCTTGCGGTGTCAATTAACTACATTGGTAGCGAGAATAGCTATGACGATGTGCCCTTCTTTACGGCGATCGCAGTTTTAGGCGCGTTGACGCTGCTGGCCGTTTTCTTGACTGCGATCGCTGCCATCCTCAATGCGCAAGCAGGCACTCGGCTGATGACCAAAGCTGGCTATGGTCGCAGCGTTGGCATGGTGATGACCACGAGCTTTATGGGATTGAGCGTTGGTGGGGTGATTGGGCTAGCCGTGCTGACAATGACAACCGCCGCCGCCTAGCTGAGTCTTTGACTGAATTCCTCCCCTGCGAATTCCTGCTCCGTGAATTCCTCTCCTGCGAATTTCTACCTTGCGAAATCTTATGTATGCCATCGATTTTGGCACTAGCAACACGGTGGTCACTCGTTGGAACGACACCACTGGAACCCCCGAGACGCTTTTTTTGCCTGGGCTGTCCTCGCAGCTAAAAGGTAACCCACCATTGATTCCTAGTTTGCTGTACGTGGAGAAAGCAGCGGCTGACATTGGTCAAATGAAAACAGTCGCAGGACAGACTGTACGCGATCGCGGTCTGGATCTTACTAGTGATCCTCGATTCTTTCGCAACTTTAAGCGAGGCATTGGCACTTCGGTGCAGGGGTTTATTCCTGAGCTAGATGGCTGTAACCCGTCCTTTGAACAAGTCGGTAGCTGCTTTTTGCATCAGGTGATTGGCCAGCTGAAGGCGCAAGATGCGGATTTTAATTCGCTGGTGTTTACAGTGCCGGTCGATAGTTTTGAGTCTTATCGGCTATGGCTGGGTGAGGTGTGCGAGTCTCTTGATATTGAGCAGGTGCGGCTGATTGATGAACCAACTGCCGCTGCGCTGGGCTATGAGCTAAGCCCAGAGGCGCGGACGCTGCTGGTGGTGGACTTTGGCGGTGGGACGCTGGATTTTTCGCTGGTGCAGCCGACGTTTGAAAAGGCTAAGCCAGTGGGCTTTTTGCTGAAGTGGGGGCAACAGCGAAATAGTGGAAAATCGACGGCGGCCGGCCTTAAAAACAGCCCTAAAACGATTCGAGTGCTAGCTAAGGCGGGTGAGAATCTGGGCGGCGCAGATATTGACCGATGGATTGTGGAGCACTTTGAGAAAACGCAGGCACTTCCAGTGACGTCAGTGACTTTAAGACTGGCTGAAAAGCTGAAGATTGCGCTTTCTAGTGCGACGGCTACGCAACCCTGCAACGAGGCGTATTTTGATGAGGAAACGCTTGATAGCTATGAGCTGAGTTTGACGCGCGATCGCTTTGAGCAAATTCTCACAGAGCAAGGCTTTTTCGACCGATTGGATGCTCGGCTAGCTCAAGTGATGCAGCAAGCGCAGCGCCAAAACATCACTTCAGCAGATATCGATGCCGTATTGCTGGTGGGTGGGAGCGCCCAAATTCCAGCTGTACAGAGCTGGGCAAGGCGTCACTTTGATGACCATAAGGTTCGCGGCGATCGCCCTTTTGAGGCGGTAGCCCAGGGGGCTTTGCGCTTACCTAATCTCGACTTACAGGACTTTCTGTATCACAGCTACGGCATTCGCTACTGGGACCGTAAAACCAACGCCCACGGCTGGCATCCGATTATTCAGCGGGGGCAGCCCTATCCCACTACAGAACCTGTAGAGTTTTTCTTGGGAGCATCGAGCGAAAAGCAGCCCAGCATTGAGCTGATTTTGGGCGAGCTAGGTGACGCGGCTCCTACCCAGACCGAAATCTACTTTGAAGGTGACCAGTTGCTGACTCGGCAAGCAAGTAGTGGGGGCACGCCTACGGTGCAGCCACTGAATGACCGTGAAGGAGCACGGACGATTGCAACGTTGACGCCACCAGGATTTCCAGGCAGCGATCGCATTCGTATTTTGTTTAATATCGATGCCAAGCGCTTTTTGCGAATGACGGTGGAAGATTTGCTGACTTCTGAAACGCTGCTGCAAGATCAGGTTGTGGTACAGCTGAGCTAACACCTAAAAAGCACTACTTCTCGAGAGCACCGCTTCTTGGTAGCTGAGCGTAGCCGTTGGCGAAGCCTTTCCGTAGGAAATAGCTACTCGCCTCTTTCTTCGAATATTCTTTCGTCGATGACTCGCTCGGGGGGCGCATTGAACTCGTCTAGGGCTTCTTGCCCGGCCCGGTTTGAGTCGGCTTCCATCTTCAGCACAATGAAGGACTGGGTGGTCACTAGCACGACTAAGAACAAAAGACCCGAAAGAACAAAGCTAAGCCGCCGAGAAGGCACACTGCGGCCAAGGGCGTACAGCGCCACTGCAAAGATGGCTGATACAAACAGCTTTGACACCAGCAGCATGGCAAAAGCTGACCAGCACAGCGCTACTAAAATTGCTGTGAAATAAAAAGCGAGTAGCAGCAGATGAATACGCTTGGCGTATATGGACTTCATGGCTACTCTAGAGCGCGCAAATGGCAGAACTGCCGGATTACTTGCTGCGCTTAGCCCATCAATAAATAGCCACAGTGTCGGCGGCAGTGCGCAGATGGCAAAGAGCAGCCAGGTAGGTGGCTTTAGCAACCCCACGTTATCAATGCCGGTGACATCGATTGCGTTCACAGCGCCACTGAACAGCACACCTACCAGCAGAGATAGAAATGCGAAAAATATATCTACACCGAGAGACTGCCCAACCACCATGCGCGTTGTCATCGGCTGAACGATGGGGGGCTGAAAGGGCTGCAATGGCTCAGCCGAAATATTTACAGTGTGTGGAGGATCGTATTTCATAGCATTCCTGATAGGCCGTATATTCAAAATTCCCGCTATCTCTAAAAGGTCAATAGTTATTGATAAGAGCAATATTAATTGTCGCTCATTATGAATAACAGCAATTAAGTAGAAGCATCAGGATGGAAACACTGGGTTCATAAAGACTATATAGTTTCTCCGTATAAATGCGGTGATCCGCATCGTTCTCTCACAATATAGGTATTGTGGGGAACCTCGCTTACCCATCTTTATACGGTGTACTTGTCCCGTGACCCTGCGCCAATTGCGAGATACCATAATCGGAAGAAATGCCTATCGGAGAGCCTTTGCAATCGTGAGCCTAACCTATACATCTGACGCTGCTGCTCAGCCTGATATTCTCGCTAAACCCAACGAAAAGTCTGACCGACGCGAGTCAGCGCAACACGGTACAGAAGCGGCCACCGCCAAAACTTGGACTATCGAAGACAGCGAAGACCTCTATCGAATCAAGGGTTGGGGCGAACCGTATTTTTCTATTAATGCCGCAGGCAATATCACAGTGTCACCGCAGGGCGATCGCGGGGGGTCTTTAGATTTGCAAAAACTGGCAGAAGGGCTAAAGCTACGGGACTTTCAGCTGCCGTTACTGATTCGCTTTTCTGAGATTTTGGAAGACCGGCTAGGGCGAATTAATGCTTGTTTTGCCAAGGCGATCGCCCGCTTTGGTTACGAAGGCATTTATCAAGGTGTTTTCCCCGTCAAATGCAACCAGCAGCGCCACATCGTTGAAGACTTAGTTGAGTTCGGCAAAGCGTACCAGTTTGGGCTCGAAGCGGGCACAAAGCCAGAGCTGATGATTGCGCTTTCTAGCCTGAATACGCCAGGTGCGCTGATTATTTGTAATGGCTACAAAGACGAGTCCTACATCGAAACGGCCATGCTAGGACAACGATTAGGGCAAAAACCAATAATCGTACTAGAGCAAGTAGAAGAAGTCGATGTTGTGATCGCCACGGCAAAACGACTTGGCATCGCACCGAACTTGGGCGTGAGGGCAAAGCTAGCCGCAAAGGGGTCTGGGCGCTGGGGGACGAGTGCTGGCGATAGGGCTAAGTTTGGCCTTACTATCCCTGAAATGATCACCGTTGTTGAAAAGCTGAAAGCGGCTGACATGCTAGAGAGCTTGCAGCTGTTGCATTTTCACATTGGCTCTCAGGTAAACGCGATTAGCGTAATTAAAGATGCTATGCGTGAGGCTAGCCAAATTTATGTAGAGCTGGTTAGCCTAGGTGCGCCCATGGGCTATCTGGATGTGGGTGGCGGTCTTGGCGTTGACTACGATGGCTCTAAAACTAGCTCACAAGGGTCAAAGAACTACAGCATTCAAAACTATGCGAACGATGTGGTTTTTCATGTGAAGGATGCTTGTGAATCTAGAGAGGTGCCGATGCCGACGCTGGTGAGTGAAAGTGGGCGTGCGATCGCCTCTCACCAATCTGTCCTCATTTTCGACGTGCTCGGCACCAGCGAAGCGATTCCTGAAGCACCCACGCCCTACCAAGACGGTGAGCACAAGCTCATTCGTGAACTTTGGGACGTGTACACCACCGTCAATATCGAAAACTATCAAGAAGCATTTACCGACGCCGTCCAGTTCAAAAAAGAAGCCGCCAGTCTCTTCAATCTCAACTACCTACGGCTTACCGAACGCGCCCGCGTTGAAAGACTCTATTGGGGCTGCTGCAAAAAGATTGTCGACCTGCTTCAGCATCAAGATCACGTTCCAGAAGAACTAGAACACCTTGAAAAGAGCATGGCGTCCATCTACTATCTCAATCTCTCTCTTTTCAAAGCCGCCCTCGATAGCTGGGCCATCGATCAGCTCTTTCCCATCATGCCGATCCACCGGCTGGGCGAAGAACCGACCCAGCGCGCCACCCTCGCCGACCTCACCTGTGACAGCGACGGCAAAATCGATCGCTTCATCGGCCCTAAAGGCGCAAAAGACGTATTAGAACTCCACCCCGTTGAGAAAGACAAACCTTACTACCTCGGGATGTTCCTCGTTGGCTCGTACCAGGAGACGCTAGGCAACCTACACAATCTCTTTGGCAGCATCAACACCGTCCATATTCACCTCGCTTCCAAAGCCAAAGCCCAGCAAGGCTACACCATTGAGCACGTTGTGCGTGGCAACACCACAGACGAAGTATTACAGCAGGTGCAGTACAACCCCAAAGACATGATCGAACAAATCCGTCTCCGTTCAGAGCAGGCCTTGCACGAAGGCCAAATCACCATTGAAGAAGCCCGTAAACTCATGGACAACTACAAAGCAGGCATGGACCGCTATACGTACCTCACCGAGTCCTAATCAATGAGTACACAGCGATATCAGAAGTACAGTTGTTCAGATTGTGAGCTACATAATTTCCACATCGCTGAAGTGCGCAAATTTCTGTATTAGGCTCTTAGGAAAAACGACTTTTACTTCTGGTTTTTGCTTAAAAGTGAGTTCCCTCATGAAATCGAACCCGAATAAGTTTTTAGCCTTTGGGTGAATGGCGATATCTTCCCAAGGAATATAGAGTAGGGCATGACCTATGCGGAAGAGAATCAGAGTCTGCATGTACAGTCCATATTCGTCGTAGTCGATGGTGACTGCATTTTTGTATCTCGTATTGTTGATACGAATAGTTTGCACACCGCCTTTTTGTCTGAACCTGTCTGGATATTGCTCGATACTGTATGCCTCAGCAAGCTGTTGCCATCCTCCTACTTTTGCCAGCGATCCAACGACCAAACACCAAAGTGCAGGAAAGGCAATAAACGCAGTTAAGACAAGAAAAGGCTCGACTGATTTTGAGGCAGCCCCGAGTACGGGTGAGGAAAGTATGAACATTTCTAGTAAAGAACACGCTAGTACTATGGGTACCCAATATCAACGAAACCTTTGAATAATGTAGTGCAGAGACAATATGGCTTCTATGGAGATATTAATCTCACAGCTTCTCTCGTCGCATCAGTGGCTGGAAAGGCCTCCGTTGATTTCAATCGGTCAATTAGCGCTTCGGAACTATGAGCCTGTGCATAATCACGTTCTGTGGATGTGATGCCTACAGCGTGAAGAAAATCTACTTGCCCTGACAGCAGCTTAAACGACGGCGAATAGTGCTCAGGCTTGGCTAAGACAACATAGGTTAAGGAAGAGTCTTGGAAGTCAATTGGCCCACGTAGTGGCACCCAGCTGCCATAGTCCAACGGCTGGACTGCTCCATATTTGCCATGAACTAGCAAAATATTGAACGCTAGCAAGCGCTGTAGCGTAATGATTGCCCATTGATTTTGCTGAGGTACCTCCAACACTAGCTCAGTACCATATCCAGAGTAATCAGATAGCGCATAGTCCGATGGTTCTGCTTCCCAGGGGTTAGAAGTTCCAGAAGTTACATATATCCAGCTATTTCTATCGGCAGTAGGCTCAAATTCAATTACGCCGTAGTGCAACCATCGTGGATCGAAAGAGGCTTGTCCAAAGACTTTCGTAAACACATCAGCAGTGAGAACAAAAGTGCCTCTGCACTTGTCTCCAAAGAGGTTCGGATAAATCTCTTCCTCTCGGGTCTCCCAAATCGCCTCAAATACCGTTTTCTGTTCTTGGCTCATATCGTTTTTTGAATAGCGTTCACTAGAGAACCCGCAATTTTTTGACTCAATTCTACAGGGACGGCATTGCCAATCTGTCGCATTGATTCGCTCCATGAGCCTAGGATTCTGTAGTCGGGAGGAAAGGTCTGAACCCGCTTAGCCTCGTAAGTTGTGTAGTAACGTACGCGCCCGTCGTGATAGCGGATCATATTTTCACCGCCGGGAACGCCGTGACCGCCAGCCTTCAGTGCTTTAGAAGGCATGTCAATGTAGCTGCCAGTATGGCCTGGATAGCTTTTTGCGCCCTCCCGTAAGGTGTGTTCAGGATTAAAGCTGCCCTCTCGGTCAGGGCTTGGCAGGTTGCCGACTTGGTCTCTTACTGTTTTCCACGGCTGCAATGAAGGCGGGAAAAAGGCAGGTTGCTGCTTTAAGTTCTCTATTCTTCTCTGAACTTGTGTATCCAAAATATCGATGCTAGGACGTTTAATATGATGCCTTGCCCAGTAGTCTCCACTAACAAACTGCGACCAAAGCAATGCCTCTAGAGAATGCGTCGGCTGAGGAAAAGACCATTCAATATTGAGATCTTCTCTCACACCGACGATAAAAACGCGTTCACGACGTTGAGGAATCCCGTAGTTAGCCGCATCTATTAAGCGAAAAATGACGTTGTATTTGATACCGTTGTAGTTACCTGCGGTGTGCAGTTTTTCGAGTCTGCTTAGATGTTCTTCCCAATTCTCTTGATGACCTATTCCAACATTGGGATAGGTCAATCTTAGCAACACGTATTCAAAGTAGCCGCGAAATGATTTTCGTAAAAGTCCTTTCACGTTTTCAAAGACAAAAGTTTTAGGTACGCAGCTAGAAATTGCCTTACACGCGTAGGGAAACATGTCTCGTTGGTCTAGATTTCCTTGGTGCTTTCCACCCATTGAGAACGGCTGACAGGGAGGCCCTCCAGAAATCATGTCTACGTAGCCAAACCGGTCAAAATCAAAGTCGCGAATATCTGTATTGTGAATCAGCTCGCGTTTGTAGTTGTGTGTCAGCGTTTGACAGGCGTTCCTATTCCACTCGATAAATGCAGTATGCTGTGCTCCTGATAATCCGAGACCTTTTGCAAGTCCCCCGGCTCCAGCAAATAGCTCTAGGCAAGAAACTTTAGACATCTTCTGTGTCTGTGCCTATCAAGAAAACTTCGATACTTTTACGAAGCGTTTCTTTGTCGGCAGAGAGTCCTTTACATTTTGCCGCCCAGGGTCGTCCTGGGTGGCAAACATCCCAATCAGATTTAGCTTGTTCATAGCGACCTTTGCCCGGATCGTGATTCCCAAATCCATCAATCAACGTGTTCCAGACGGGTTGATATTTACGAATTAGGGCTGCTTCGACCGTTCCAATCAAATCGCTCTCTTTTCCTTCGAGAATCATGAATCGACAATAAAAGTCTGAAAGTTCTAGCCCTTCGCCTAGCTCTACACTGCGACGGTGTTCTCGTAGTCGGCTATTGAGTTCGTAGTGGTTAGAATTCGTAGAAGCAGTTTGTCTAGATTGTCTCCATCCTTTTGGAACGGCCTTCCCTACATAAATTGGCAAGTGAAACGCTGTTCGGTTTATTGAGTGGAATCTGGAATATAGACCTGATTTTGCAATTAAGTAGATGGCGTAAACTCCTGTCCCTGATAATCGATCTTGAATTGAGATGGGATGAACAGGTGTACCGTTGAAGAACCTTATCGTGTCTTTGATGATTTCATCAAAAGCAGAAGAGCTATAGACGTGTTCAGAACGGTCAAAAACGCTCATAGCGTGGGAGGTAAGCCTTGAACCCCTGATTCAGGCTTTTTATTATAGCGGCTAGCTACGTTCAAATATCTTTGTGCCGAAAAACACGGCGGTAGTGCTTGCGTTCATCCATAATCCCCAAGCCGCTCAAATTTTGAGGCCAGATTGCCATGACTTACAATCCCAATTTTCTTGGCGAAGATACGCCGCTACCGCTGCCGACTCTTTCGCCTGCTGTGATTGGGAATGTTCTGAGCGATCGCTTACAGCTAAGAGATGGCATCTATGCCGACTATGTCAACTACACCATCGTGATGAACAGACTGCGGCGATCGCCTCTCTATGCCGCGCTCAACATCGACCAAAATCAGCTCAAAGATTCTCGCCGTAAGAGAGGCTGGGACATTGATACCCGCGTCGGCGGGGAGTTTCAGCTAAACAACGACTACTACAAATCCAACCCTTGGGACCGTGGACACCTAGCGCGAAGATCTAGCCTCTCCTGGGGGGCGACCGCCCGTGAGGCAAAGAAGGCCTCTGATGCGACGTTCTTTTTTACCAATGCTACGCTCCAGCACGAGAACTTTAATCAAGACGAGTGGCTGGAGCTAGAAAATTGGATAAAGTTTCTCACGCTAGATGAGGATGGCAAAATCACAGAATTCACAGGGCCCATTTACGGTGAGTTTGGCCGAATGATTAGCCCTTCAGGTCGCCCCCCTGCTGAGACACCATCTGCCTTTTTCAAGATTGTTTGCTTTATTAGCAAGGAAACCAAAGAGCTAGATGTTCGCGCCTTCATCATGTTTCAAGATAGCGAAGCACTCGCTAACAAAAGAGGGAAAGACTTTATCGATTTTCAGCGCTATCAGGTGACGGTCTCTGAAATTGAATCGCTTACTGGTCTGGACTTTGCCGATGAAATCTACGAGAAGAATCCGCTGCTGTACAACGAAGATGAAGAGAAAAAAGAGAGACTGAATATCCCTGATTTTCCAGAAAGGATAGAAGTGGATGTTCCAGAAGAGATGATCTCTAAAGAAGAAAAGAGAGACTTTGCAGTGGATGAGAAAATGCCTGTGTACATCGCAGCGGCTATGGTGAATGCTGTTGGCGAAGAGCGCGCTAATGAGTGGATATCGATTATAAATCTCTCTGAAAAAGAAGTCGATCTGACGGGTTGGAGTCTGTCGGATATGCGGCGAGAGCCTTTGAACCTTAGCGATGCCCTATCAGGCGACGCGCTCGTCTTGTTGCCAGGTGAGGCGGTTCGCGTACAGCCTGTAGAGCCGGTGATTCTTTCTAATCGTAGTGGTGTGATTGCGCTGCACGAACCGGCGAGTGAAAGCTTGCCACGAGGGCGACGGATTGACCGGGTGCATTACTCCGACGAACAGGCAAACAGAGAAGGGGTGCCGATTATCTTCAATAATCGATGGGAGCGCGCGTCAGCCAGCAAAATCGCCAGACAAAGATGATTCCGGCAACAGCGATGCCTGTGTACTGGCCTACCCATAGACCAACAGCTCCCCAGCCAACGGGAAAGCAGAGAACATAGCCTGTGGTGAGGCCAATGCCCCAATAGGCGATCGCACTCATCACCATCGGCACGCCAGAGTCTTGCAAGCCATATAGCGCGCTCATCGCAACTCGCTGCACGCCGTCAACAATCTGCGCGACGACAGAGACTAGCAGCAGATTTGTGGCGAGAACAGTTACGGCTGTATTTTGTGGATCTTGAGTGTCGATGAATAGGGCTACCGCAGTTGAACGGGTGTAGTAGAGGGCGATCGCACTCAAAGACAAAAATCCCATAGTGAATGCGATCGCCACCAACCCCGCTCGCCTCGCCCCAGCCATATCACCTTTGCCGAACCACAGCCCCACCCGCGCGGTCACCGCCTGCGACATCCCCAACGGCACCATAAAAATCAGCGCCATTGTCTGAAACGCAATTTGGTGAGACGCCAGCACATCCGCACCTAAGCTTCCCGCTGCGTAAGACACCGCTGTAAATAAGCCCAACTCCAGCATAAAAGTCACGGAAATTGGCATCCCAACCCGTGCCAGCTGCGCCAAAATCCCTAAATTAGGATGCTTCCATCCTCGCCAAAAGCGATACCGCCGCAGCTCTGGATGGCGCAGAATGTAAGCGACAAACAGTCCAAACATCAGCCAGAGCGCCAGCGCACTACCAATGCCGAGCCCCACCAGCTCTAGTCGAGGAAAGCCAAACTTGCCAAAGCCCAACACATAGTTACAGGCGACATTGAACAACGTACCAATCACCACAATTCCGGTCACTACATTCGCTAAAGAAAAAGCAGACACATAGCCACGTAGCATGGAAAAACCCAAAGCCGGGAGTACGCCAAAAGAGACCGAATTAAAGTACTGCTGAGCTAGCGCCGTTACTTCTGCGGGCTGTTGCAAAAGTGTGAGAATTGGCGTCATATTCCAAAGCAACACCGTAAACGGCACCGCTATCAACAAACAGACCCATAGCCCTTGCCTTGCCAACCCGGTAATTCGGTCTTTCTCACCTGCACCGTAGGCTTCTGCGGCGAGCACACCTACAGACACGACGAACCCGGTGACTACCGTCAGCGCCATCTGAAAAGTCGAGGCCGCCAATCCCCCAGAGGCAAGGCTTTGGGTGCCTAAGCGGCCCATCATAATCGTATCGACAAAGCTCACCGCAAACTGAGCTAGCTGAGCAGCTGCTAAGGGCATAGCTAGTTTTAGAAATGCCTGCCCCTCAGGAATCCAACCAGATTTCACCGCTCTGTTAACCACCCGCAAAGGCAGCGTTCTCAAACCCATTTCATTTGGCCTGCTGATTTATCTGAATTTGAACTATCCCTTGCCCACAGCGCCACTTCGACGAGGATCACCAGCGCCTTCTAGCTGTGTTGATCGCTGTTGATTTGGCTGTTTGTCAGCCGGTGGGTGTGCGGTGCGTGTACCCACAGAATGCACACCACCAAAAAACATGTTGGATTGCTGCCATTTCACCACTTGCTCTGTTCCTAGCGATTCGGCAACAGGAGGCAACTCACCTAGCCCTGGCTCCGCGTGAAGCACGCCGTTCTCCCAGTGAATCCGTGGCGCTTCTACGGCATCTGCCAGCGGCATTCCAAAATCCAAAATATTGGAAATCACCTGCAAAATCGCAGTGCGAATGCGATTTGATCCCCCAGATCCTAGCACTAGCTGAGGCTTCCCCTCACTCAAAATCATCGTCGGTGCCATCATCGAACTCATACGCTGATTCAGCGGCCACTGATTGAATCCATGCGGGTTCAAATCTTCCTCACCCAGCATGTTGTTCATCATGATTTGCGTTCCTGGAATTACATAAGATGAGCCTTCTCCATTTGAGCTTGTCACACTTGCGGCATTGCCTTCATCATCCATAACGCTGATATGCGTGGTGCTTCCCCATCTATTCACACCTTTGCCAATGCTGTCTTGAAGTAGTGCTGTGTATTTGTCGACTAAGTTTGCTGCGACGAAGCTGTCTACAATGTCGGGGTCGAAAAGTGATGCGTCGAGGTGAGATCGCCTTGCTACATTCGTCCATCGCATCGCCTGAGACAGCAGCGCAAGATGCTCCGCCGAGCCAAACGTCATTTCCTCTAAGTCAAACTGGTCTAAAAGCTCCAGACAAAATGCAATCAGCGAACCTCCTGCACTGGGCGGTGGATTCGTCAGTAGCTGTACGCCTCGGTAATTGATAGAGAGAGGCGATCGCTCAATCACCCGATAATTTCGAAAATCTTCCAGCGTCAAGTAACCTTCATCCGCACAATCTCGCGCTACCTGCTGTGCGATTTCCCCTTCATAAAACGCTTTTAGCGCACCTTCATCTCCGAGCCCTGCCAAATATTCCAACGTATCGGCAAACTGAGGCAAATATAGATGCTCACCAGCCTGTAATCGCTCGCCTTTGGGCGCAAACATTTGGCGCGATGCCTCAGTCGCCATCAAGATAGAGTCCAGTAGTTCGTAGCAGTAGCCCTGAAATTTACTGATAGGTAAACCGAATCGGGCACAGGCGATCGCAGGCTCAGCCACCACCTTCAAAGGCAACCGTCCCAGCTTTTTGTGCACGCTCAACGCCCCTGCCAGCAACCCCGGCACTGCAATAGACGCCTTCCCAACATGAAACTCCTGTACCGTATCGCCAAAGTTCGCTTCAATCGGATAAAAATCTGGCTGGGCGCAATGACCACGGCTTCCTGGTGTTTGTGTGAAAAAATCGAATAGTGTGTTTTCGCCCTCCGAAGTGTGGGCCAATAAAAAACCGCCACCGCCTAAAGAAGTCAGCGTCGGTTCAGCAACACAGGCCATAAAGAGCGCCGCAACTGCCGCATCAAAGGCATTCCCACCCGCTTGTAAAATCTCGCGCCCCGCGTCAGCCGTCTTCTCGTGCCCTGCGGCCACTACACCAGCCATAAAAAATCCTTTTTCAATAGATCGTATGTATTACTTTTGCTGTTCACTCCCCACATTGAGCGGGGAATAAATTAGAGTAAAAGACTAGGAAAGCAAGGACACTTCCCCTGATGGCTATTATCGCGCTCAAAGCTTGGTATCTCAGCAACTATGAACCAATTCGTGAGCTAGAGAAGCGATCGCACGACCTACGCCTCGCTAAAAATAGCCTGCTCAAGTCCGCGCTACGGGCCGATTTTCTTGAAGATATTGAGGATGTTAAGCAGGCCGAATGGTTTCAAAGATATCTGGAAGGCGATTCAGTTGAGTTCTATGTAGAAGGAAGTGGGGTGTATGCGATCGCAAATATCGATCTCATCAGCCACGAAATCTATTTCGCCAAGCAAGACTCCCTGTCAAACCTCGACCCCACTATCTTCCTTAGCTATCAAACCGAATACACAGACTCCAGCGATCTGTTGCGCGACGCACTAGAAGCGTTCATCAAAAAGTTCAATAACAAGTCTCGCCTGCCGCTCAAGCTTATAGAGTCCAACCGATTGAGCCAAGGCGCGGTGAAGATAAATAGCACGTTGATGCGACAGATTAGGCGATCGCTCCTCTACATCGCAGACGGCACACCCATCCACAGCATTGACGGTACCCCACCTCAGCTCGTTCCCAGTCCCAAAGTCTGCGTCGAAATGGGCTATGCCCTACAAAGCAAACGTTCTGAACAGATAATCCTGGCTCAAATGGAACGCAAAGATATGCCCGGCCAGTTTCCATTTGACACGCCCACTCGCAATCGCCTGATCTTCGAGAAAAAATCTGAACTCACCAAGGAACTACCTCAGCTGGTTCAAGAACGATTACAGCGCTTTAACCTCATTTGAGTGTGCGTGCGTAGTCTTGGCAACTGGCCAAATCTAGGTAGCTTCAACTATTTCTGATGTCGGCATGGGAGTTTTGTCATTCATCAACCAATACTAATTTGGTCAGCTGTAGAAACCTTAGAACCCATGCCGAGAACTCCCAGCGAATACATCGTCCATATGACCTTCGATGGTGGGCACACCGAGCAGGTCCGTTTCACCACCATTCAAGACTTCCAAAAGTGGTACAGCTCCGAACTCATGCCCAAAGCCACCGCCGAAGAATTTATCAATGTCCCCATTCCCAAAGTAAACCCTGGCGAATACATGGTCATTCGCCCCTCCCGCGTTGCCGCCATCCGCGTAGAGCCCATCTTTAGCTCCAGCGTAGAAAGGTATTAGCGACTCTGATGCTCTCTGACACTCATGGAGAATCGGGCTGATTTTTCAGCCAAGAGCCCCGTCTTTCCAATCCGAAAGACGGGGCTCTCTTTAGGTCGCGTTTTATCTTCTAGATAGCTTTGATAGCGGCGAATCGTGTAGGTCATCAGTTTTGCCTTACGAAGTAGAGCTGCATCGAGTAGGGTCATACAAGATCTCACCTCCGATTTTACAACACTTATAAATGTGCCGAAGGTTGTGCTTTCGGGGCTTCAGGCTGTTTTGAATGGATGCGTGCTGCTCAATTGCCTTGCAACCCTCTAAAATTTCTAAGATAAGTTTTGGATACCTGCCCTTGCGAACCTCCTTTAAAGTTGTCAGTCGAGCTGCTGTGGTTGCAGCTGCACTCACCCTAACCAGTGCACTCAGCTACGCAGACGAAATTCTGCTCCCACTGACCCAACTACACTGCTGGGACAGAAGACAAGCTGCCAGCCTTATTAGCCAAGACACCCATCTTTTCGATTCGCCGCTTGCTGCTGGTGACCGTCAATCTTTACTCACCGCCATTGACCACAGCCTCGACTATATGAGCACGCCTAGCTCGGTCGAGGCCTACAGTGAATATCCTGTGGAAGACGTTACTCACGAGCGGGTTCGCCAAAGCCTTCAGCGCTTTCGCACGCTTGTTATCGCGTCCGACTCTGCTGAATCTTTACAGCAGGCCGTTGCCGCCGAATTTGACTTTTATCAGGCAGTTGGTCAGGACGAAGAAGGTACGGTTGCTTTTACCGGTTACTTTGAGCCCACCTATACCGCCAGCCTTGCACCTAGCGAACAATACCGCTATCCGATTTACCGTGCCCCTGCAAACCTAGATCAATGGAGCGAACCACATCCTACCCGCGCAGATTTAGAAGGTACAGACGGACTTCAATCTGACCAAGGCCCTCTCAAAGGTCTCGAAATCGCTTGGCTACCCACTCGCCTAGAAGCCTTTTTGATTCAAGTCCAAGGGTCTGCTCGCCTAGAGCTTGGCGATGGCCGCACCCTTTCGGTTGGCTACGATGGCCGCACAAACTATCCTTACGTCAGCATGGGCCGCGCGCTGATTGACGATGGCATCATTCCTGAAGATGAGCTGACGCTGCCGGTGTTGCTTGAATATTTTGAGCAGAATCCAGAAGCGCTAGATACTTACTTACCTAAAAACAACCGATTCGTATTTTTTAGAGAAACAGACGGCGCGCCTGCGACGGGTAGCTTGGGCTACCCGGTGACGGCGGGGCGCTCGATTGCAACCGATAAGTCTGTAATGCCACCAGGTGCGATCGCACTCATCAACCTACCTTTGCCACAGCGAAACGCCAGCAACGAACTAGAGCGCATGTCTACCAGCCGATTTGTTTTAGATCAAGATACCGGGGGTGCCATCAAGGGCACTGGCCGCGTCGATCTATTTGTAGGTACAGGAACAGAAGCGGGTGAAATTGCCGGACTCATCAACAATACTGGCACACTGTATTATCTGCTACTGAAAGAGTGATCTGCTCAAGGCCGTGCCGCATATCATAGGCCTTCCACTACAGCAGACAACCACACTGAGAAAATCAAAGCTGAAAAATATAAAAAACAACAAATACAGATAAAAAGCCTTCGGAAAATACGGAAACGTACGAGTCAACTACGTAATAGTAAATCCGTGTCCTTACCAACGTATTTTTGTAGGATAAACATAATTAGTACAGAACTTTGTTCAGCTATGGCATTAAGTTCATGTAATATTTATATCAATCCGAGTGTGAGGCCTCGTTCGTACCTTTTAGTATTCCTTAGAGGAAAAAGACAGTCGTGCCACAGCCTTGTAGCAAACCGCTTAGCGCCAACCCTTTTGAATCCTATCGAGATCCTGAGACAGGTCAGTGGAAAGTGAGATATCCGGCCAGCGCTTTGCCGAACCCGACCCAATCGTTGGCTCAGTCATCACCCCAGCCAGTTTCAGAAAGTGTTAAGCGCGCACCCAATCTGCGACGTTGGAAAAAGTCATCCCAAACGAAGGTGGCATAGTTTTGCAGGGCTTTGCCTAGCTTGCGAGTAGTGGACCCGCTTGCAGAGACTAACTGGCAAATAGGAGTAGCCAAACGCCACAGAGCGATACAGCCACGCCTAAAACAGCTCTCCAGCTCAGTTTTTCACCTAGCAACGCAGCCATTGGAATAACAAATAGTGGGCTCGTGGCCAACAGTGCCTGAGCAATGCCAGCTGCCGCCGCATACTTTAAAGACACCTGCTGCAGCCAAATTCCTAAGTAAGTTGCAAAGAATGAAGCGGCAGCAACTGCTCCTATGAGCTTTGGTGACCGAAGCCTTACCCAGACACGCTGCCATCTAGCGCAAGCAGCTGGAGTTTGGACGGTTGAATTATGAACAGTAAGGGTGTCGGTATCGGCGTACGAATTACTCGCAGCTTCGCGGTTTTTAGGCTCAGAAGACTCAAGGTATTCCGGACGACTCAGCGCTAGTAGCCCCATAAAAAGCAGGCCTGCACCCAACCGAATAACGCTGCTATGTAGGGGAGAAACCGTCGTAGTGGCTAGGGCTGCTCTAGACAGCACTGCTCCCGATGCCTGACAAAACGTCGCTAGCAAAGCGACTCTAACGCCTGCCGCCGTACTTTGCCCTAGACGCCATTTGGATGGTTGTGTCGTATTCTGTTCTTTCTTTTTAGTGGATGTACCCGGTACCCGCTCGCTAATAACCCACGCAACGCCTGCCAGGGTAATTGCAATACCTGCAACTGCTGCAAAAGATAATTGTTCTGCCAAAAACACCCATGCCAAAACAGCTGCCATCGGTGGTGCCAATGTCTCTAGCAACAGCGCTCGGCGAGCCCCCAGGGCATTGATCGCCGCAAAGTAAGCCGTGTCACCTAGGCCAATACCCAGTGCCCCACTTAGCACCAAATAAAATACAGAAGCTGTTGGTAGGGGCGGCATCGCGATCGCACCAAACTGTATGTGAAGCGTCACCAGCATCATCGCGATCGCCCACATCCCTTTCACAATATTGAGCACCAGCGGAGAGAGCGATCGCCCCAACCGGCCAAACATCAGCGTCGCCGCCGCCCACAAAAAAGCTGCCAGCAGCGCCGCCCCTTCTCCTAAGTAAGCGCCGAACATATTACTGAGCGACTCACTAATAGCCACACTGGCATTCATGCCAATCCCTCAACCCTCTAAAATAGAACTTTGCAATCTGCACAGCTGACCAAGCTGACCAAACTCAATCAGCCCGCCATTAAACGGATGAATAAGCCTTTTACCAACCCATCATCCCAGGCCACAGCCGTCAGCGCCGATACCGCTAATAAGCCACTCTCCACAGATGAGCTACTGACTCTTCGTGCGGCGCTATCGCATTTGAATTCACCCCTACACATCGGTCGTGTTGCTGTCGCGAGCCGTGTTTTGCAGTCTCCGCTCTCCGGCGTGACAGATAAAGTTTTTCGACGGCTGGTGCGTCGTCATGCGCCAGAATCGATGATGTATACCGAAATGGTGAGCGCGGCTGAGCTACATCATTTACGGTCGCTTCCTCAGCTGATGGATATCGACCCAGATGAGCGTCCTATCAGCATTCAACTGTTCGATCGTCGTCCTGATTTTTTAGCAGAAGCCGCTAAAAAGGCCGTCGACCAAGGAGCTGACACCGTCGATATCAACATGGGTTGCCCCGTCAACAAAATCACTAAAAATGGCGGCGGATCTTCTTTGCTCAAAGACCCAGACACCGCTGTCAAAATTGTTGAAGCGGTTTGTGCCGCTGTAGATGTGCCTGTCACAGTTAAGACTCGCATTGGCTGGTCGGATGAGGACATTAATGCTGTGGACTTCGCGCGCCGGATGGAAGCAGCTGGCGCGCAAATGCTAACGCTCCATGGCCGTACCCGCTCCCAAGGCTACAACGGCACCGCTCGCTGGGAATGGATTGCTCGGGTGAAGACTGCTTTGACTATTCCCGTGATTGCAAATGGCGATATCTTTTCAGTAGAGTCAGCCCTGCGATGTTTATTGCAAACCCAGGCCGATGGCATTATGTGCTCTAGAGGCACATTAGGTTATCCGTATTTGGTCGGTGAGATCGATCATTTCCTCAAAACAGGAGAGCTAAAGCTAGCACCTACAGCAGCAGAACGATTGCAATGCGCTAAAGAACATCTCACCATGCTTTGGGATTACAAGGGTTTGCGGGGTATTCGTCAGGCTCGTAAGCACATGGCTTGGTACGCCAAAGACTTTCCCGGCGCGGCAGAATTAAGAGATCAGCTATACCAGGTTGAATCGGTAGAGGCAGGCTGTGAGCTGCTAGAGAGAGCGATCTCCACTTTGGAGGGCTTTGCCATCACCCGACTGCAATAGACTGCTGAGTGCGCCACTTTATGAGCCACTTACTCAACAATTTAAGTAAACTGTAAGGGACGGTTTTACACCAAGGTTGCGCGTCCCGCAAGCGTGCTATAACCATTACACGATATTTTTTAGACCTATGACCTCCTATACCAGCTATAGTTCACCCCGCGCAGACATTGGTGAGTTGCGCCGTTTGAGGAGTTTGCTCCCTCCTGAACTACAGAGCTGGGTCACTGTGGAGCCCGCGACCGATGTTGCACCGCCATTGATTACTTGCGAAGAACTTGGTCGCGATCAGGTAGAGGTGCAAATTGACCTTACAAACTGGGAACAGCTCGCTATCGATCAGCGAAATCTACTGTTCTGGCATGAAGTGGCACGGGTACAAAGCGACACGATTCCTCGTGACGGCTGGGAGATGGCCGCGCTGGCGATTGGCTTAGGGGGTGCGGTCGGTGAACTATGGGTACAGGACGGACTGCTCCTTCTTCTTGCACTGGGTCTTTGCGGTGTTTCTGGTTGGCGGCTCTACAAGCGAAATAACGGTCAAAAAACGCTGCAAGAAGCCATCAATGCTGACGAAAAGGCCATTTCTATCGCTACTCGGTTTGGCTATACGCTGCCGAATGCTTACAAGAGCCTGGGCAGTGCACTAAAGACTTTAATTGAGCAAACGCCCAAAAAGAAACAGCGCGATCGCTATATTCGTCGGCTAGAAGCGCTCAAGAAAAGTGCCAACCGAGCTAAGCAACAGGTTGCAGGCGAGCGCACCCCACGCCCTTCCTACTAAATGAGTAGGCTTCGACGGCTATTTTCTCAAGAAGGCCCCAGTCTATTAGGCTGGGGCCTTCTTTTTTTCTGGACTTCTTCTATTTCATTTTGAATGTGGAATCGATCTCTTAAATGAGAGCTGCTGTGATCGCTTCTACCAAATCCTGATTCTCTGGTTCAATAAACCGATAGCGCAGGCCGGATTCAGCTAAGGCTGACTGCTGCTGATCGCGCCTTATCGTCTCCGCTGCGCCAACTATCACCAAAGGCACACCCTCTCTTTGTCGATACGCCTCTATTTTGGCTACAGCCAGCTCGAAGGGCCCCGCCGAAAAGCTAGGGTTCAGCCGTCCGTCATATTCAAATTTACTCAGCATCAGCTGAAAAGACACCGTTTGACTAGGGTTAAAAGGTGTCGCACTCGGTACAGATTTAGCCCGGAACGTCGGTACTAGTTTCGCAAATGGAACTTTAACGTCAATCCACTCATCTGCAACCGTGTCAAAAATATAGACATAAGCTGGGCTGTCCCACGCTTGGCTGTTGCGCACAATAAATTTGTAGCGCTGACCATCGCCTTTTACCCGTAGCCACAGACCTGCCCACCCAGCAAAATTGAAAGCGGGCTCGAAGTTGCGAGTCCGTACTGAAGAAAATCCGCCTGAATTTCGGGTGGAGATTTGCCCTGCGAATACTGCGCTTTGCGGCTCAGCTAGCTGTTCTTGATCGGCTTCAAAACGACCGGTTTCAGAGCGACCGATTTCAGATTGAGCTCGTGCCTTTAAAAAGAAAGCTCCTTCGCTCACGCCTCCCATTACCACATCATCCAAGGCACCCCAAGCAGAGATATTGCTGCTGGTCTGCGTAAAATCAAAAGCGTTTTGCCTGACGATATCCGAATCTTTTCTCAGGACAGCCGATAACTCAACGATTAAGTTCGAGAAGTTGTGACTGTCACAAATCACAACAGTGTCGGCAACCGTAGCTGCTTCACACAACTTTGTTTCAGCGGCTTGTTCGTTTGTCGAGACATCGATTCCTACCCGTGGCCAGGTAGAGAGTGCAACAGTCTGCGAAACACGCTCTTGTAATAAATCAAACATTGCGGTCGGGAGGTCTCCCGCAACTATCACCTGTTTTTTCATAGAATTAAGCGCTTTCCCAGCCACTGTTGGGTTGTGCCCCAACCACTGTTGCAACCACCGAAAGCTACCGATAAAAGGAACTTCGCCAAAATAGTTCAGCGTTGTAACGAATTTTACGATGTCCCACTGAGCCGGCGCTTTCTCAGACATTGTTTATACCTAGTTGTGACTGTGTCTTATTAACGAAAATTGTTGTGATGCTACTTAAAAAAAATGGCGGTACTGAGTTTTTTTGAGTGGCATTGGGAATAAGTAGATAGACAGTGAAGTAACAATCATCACCTGATGATAAAGCCTAAGTAAAACAAATCGCACCCTCTCTTTAGATGTCTACAGCCCTCTCACAGTGGAGATTTTGTAGGAAAAAGACCCTCTAGACATAGGTTTTGCGACTCTAGCAGAAAACAAGCCCAACGAACCATCTCAGTAGGCCTACGGTGTATTTCCTGTTCAACTTCACACAATATTGACCGAATCTCTAAAGATTAGCTGAAGTGTGAGGATTATTTGGCGCTTGTTTTTGGCTACACAGTTAACCTGGGTTTAAATAGGACATTTAGCTAGCTTCCGCAACCTCTAAACGCCATCCGTGTTACCACGTATTTCATACCCAGATAACAACGTTCTTCCCTCGTTGCTGTTAAAAAATTATACGTTGCTGTGAAAAGCAGCACCCGTACCCTGAGCTATTCATATGCGTGTCCTCCTATACTCATACAATTACTACCCTGAGCCCATTGGGATTGCTCCTCTCATGACAGAGCTTGCAGAAGGCTTGGTTAAGCGAGGACACAAGGTAAGGGTTGTCACTGCTATGCCCAACTACCCCGAGCGAAAGATATATCCGGGGTACAGAGGTCAGCTTTATAAAAGTGAAGTGCGTAACGGCGTAGAGATTGAACGCTGCTTTGTGGCTATCCGTCCTCAACCTGGGCTCGTGGGCCGCGCTCTGCTTGATGGCAGCTTTGCGATCTTGAGCTTTTTTAAGGCTATCAGCGGTTGGCGTCCCGACATTATTCTCTCTACGAGTCCTTCTTTGCCTGCCTGTTTGCCTGTTGCGGCGACTAAGTTGTTCTACCGCTGCCCTACGGTCTTAAGCTTGCAAGACATTTTGCCAGAGGCCGCCATCCAGACAGGGCTCCTTAGCAATAGGCTGGCAATCAAAGTATTTGAGCATCTAGAAAAGTTCGCCTATGCCAGTGCGACTAAAATCAGCGTCATCACCCCTTCTTTTGCAAAGAACCTAGTGAGCAAAAGCGTTCCGAAACACAAGCTGGAATGTATCTCTAACTGGGTAGATGTCGGCTTTGTAAAGCCGCTACCAAAAGATGACAACGCTTTCCGCCGTGCTTATGGCTTAGAAGGGAAGTTCGTTGTTCTTTACTCAGGTAACATCGCTCGAACGCAGGGTGTGCGCACTATCATCCGTAGCGCCGACCAAATGAAAGACAACCCTGACATTCAGTTTGTCATTGTGGGAGAAAAGCGACAGCTTGCAGAACTCGAAGGCTTACGAGTAGAGCTAGATGCGCATAATATTCATCTGCTGCCTTTTGTGTCGAGAGAAGAGCTGCCAACCATGCTAGCTGCCGCTGATGTATCACTCATTATGCAAAAGCGCAATGTTGTTGGCTTTAACATGCCTTCTAAGACGCAGGTGATTATGGCCAGCGGCCGACCGATTGTTGCTTCGGTTCCACTGCATGGTGCTGCGGCTGAGGCTGTGATGCATAGCGATAGTGGCCTAGTGGTAGAGCCGGAGAGCCCTACTGATTTGACGAAGGCGATTCAGACGCTGTACGACGATCCCGAACGGGCCAAGCTGCTAGGGCAAAAGGGGCGACAGTATGCCATTGAAAACTATTCCTTTCATCAGGCCCTCAATGCTTACGAGTCGCTGCTTAAAAGTCTCGTTAAGGAAAAGAGAAGCCTTGGGCGAATGCATCATCAATCCAATGAGCGGATGCCTCAACCCGGCATGGTAGCCCTAGCGCAAGACCTCACTGGTAGCCCAGATATGGAGAAGATTCACTAGGTTAGGAGCTGATCTTACAATCTGATAATTCACGAGAATCATAGTGCGGACATTGCAAAACAGTGTCCGCACTGTGGTTTTTTATTATGACGGTTTAAAGGCGTTGCTCTTGAGTGTGATGACTTTTTGGTGCGATCGCTTTTTATGGTGCGCTGGATTCAGGCGCGTTCTCTGTCGTAGGCTTATTTTCTATCGTGGGCTTGTTTTCTGTAGTGGGCTTTGGCGTGCTGGCCGGTTCGCCTTGGAGCTGCTGTAGTAGCTGACCCAAACGCTGCTGCGACTGACCGTAGGCTGCCCAATCTCCACTTTGGAGCGCTTTTTCACCCTCTTCGTAGGCGGCGATCGCTGCTTCTACAAGGCTGCGGGTGCCGGTAATATCTGTTGTTTGGCTAGGAGCTGTTGTTTGGCCAGGTGAAGATGTTGTTGGGGAAGGTCCAGATGCGGCAGACGTGGTTTCCCCAAATATGACATCAAGGGCTTCGTCTAAGGTATTGCGCATAATAACTGTGTCTTTAAACGCAACGATGACTCGTTTTAGCTCTGGGAAAGCGCCGGTGTCGGCTTCCAGGTACACTGGCTCGAAGTAAAGCAACGATTGATCTACCGGAATAACGAGTAGGTTACCTCGAATAACGCTTGATCCCTGCTGATTCCAAAGGGTGAGCTGTCCAGAAATGTCGGTATCTTGATCGATTCGCGCTTCTATTTGCTGTGGCCCGTATACCAGCACCTGCTTAGGAAATTCGTACAGTACTAGCTGACCGTACTGGTCTCCATCGCAGCGAGCGGCCATCCAGGCAACCATGTTGTCTTTGCGGGCGGGGGTGAAGGGTAGGATTTGCAAAAACTCCTCGCTATCTGCGTTGGGTAGGCGCATGATCACGTAGTAGGGCTGCATTTGTTCGGGCTGGTCGTTTTCTCCGATTTGCTGCGGTAGCTGCCACAGGTCTTCCTGATTGTAGAAAACGTCGATATCGTCCATATGATAGGCACGGTACATTTGCGCTTGGATCTGGAAGAGATTTAGCGGGTAGCGAAAGTGTGCCTTCAGCTCTTCTGAGGCCTCTTCGAACGGGGTAAAGAGTGCTGGAAAGATTTTTTGATAGGTGGTTAAGACGGGATCGTTTGCACCGACTGCGTATACGACTGGTGTGCCATCGTAGGCATCGATGACGACTTTGGCCGCATCGCGGATGTAGTTGGCACTGGTTTGGGCAATGTCGATGAGCTGTGGATCGTTGGCTAGCAGCGCGTCGGCGTTACGTGAGAGCGCTAATGGCTCGGAGTATGGGTAGCGATCGCTCGTTGTATAGCCATCGACAATCCACTTAAATCGTCCGTTGATGACGGCCAAGTAGGGATCGCTGTCGAGCTGCAAAAAAGGAACAATCTGCTGGGCTCGGCGAATAATATTGCGGTGGTAGTGAACCTTGGACTCGGCAGTGAAATAGTTAGAAATGAGTGGTTTAAAAGTGCCTAGCTCAAAAGCATAAATTGACCGCCGGAAAAAAGAGCCGATGCTGACTCCGCCGGGGCCATCGTAGCGGTTGTTGGCGTTGCCGTCGTTTGAGGGGTAGTCAAACTCATCGGTGCTCATACCAGTGTAAATATGATGATCGGTCTCTTCGCCGTAGTAAAGCCTAGCCTGGTCAATATTGATATCAACTGTGGATTCGGGTGGGATGTTTTTGACGAAGAAGTTGGGGAGGCCCTCTGGCGAGACCTGATTGACTGGGCTCATGGCTACGCCGAAGCCATGGGTGTATTTGAGTCGCTGGTTGACCCAGTTTTTGGCCTGTACATCAAAGCTGTCGTAGTCGAACTCGCGGGCGGCGAGCATCACCTGCCGGTAGTCGTCATCGAAGGTGTAGCGGTCGATATCGACATCGTGAAAGCGGTAGTAGGTGCGTAGACTTTGCAGGGCTTGGTAGGTTTTGAGTAGGGTTTGGTAATCCCACAGGCGAATGTTATCGAGGGTGCTGCTGTTTGCTTGCAGCGCAGCGGTTTCGAGTGTGTTTTCAACGGAAAACTCTTCTCTCTGTACGGTGTCGAGGCCGTAGGCTTGCCGCGTAAAGTTGAGATTGTGCGCGATGAAGGGGGTTTCTTTTTGCAGTTCGTTGGGCTCTACGATGAGAGTTTGCTGGGCCCACGGATAGACGCCACCTACGAGGATAAGTACCGCCGCGTACAGACCAAGGCTAGTGAGCGGCAGCGAAAACCCCGCTCGCCAGAGTGACACCATAAATAGAACGGCAACGACCAGCGTAATGACGCCCATGAGGTTGTAGGCCGATAGCCGAGCGTTGATGTCGGTATAGCCCGCGCCAAACACTACGCCGCTGGCAGAGTAGAGCAAGTCGTAGCGGGCGAGCCAGTAGCCCAAGGCAGAAATGAGCGCGATCGCACTCAACAGCACACATAAATGTGTCTTCACCGCGCCAGTCAGCAGATACTTCCACCCACGCCCTATCCGAATCTCGCCCCGCAGCGCATATACTGCCAGCACTGCTATCAGCGCCCAAATTGAAAGTTCCAGTGCCTGCTGTTGTAGCCCCTGGTATACCGGCATCCGAAAGATGTAAAATCCCACGTCCTGCTGATAAATGGGGTCAGTGACTCCGAACGCAGTCGGGTTCAAAAACTTCAGCAGCGTTTCCCACGCCCCAGCTCCGCGCTGTGCTGCGCCTACGGCTAGGAGAACAATCAGAGCGATGCCGCCGTAAATGGTGAGCCCTGGAATCAAGGGGGCCCAGTCGCTGTTTTTGGGTGCGTAAAAAGGGCGATCGCGCGTTAGCCAAAGTGCCAGCCAATAGTTGCCCCACAGCACCGCAACATAGGCCCCGAATGACAGCACCGCGCAGAGGACACTCCACCCCAACTGAAGCTTAAAAACCGAGGGAAATCCTACCGTGTCAAACCACCAGTACTCTGTCAACCAATGCACCAATGTACTGGTACAAGCGATGAGTAATAGGCCCACGCCGACCAGCCACCATATCCACTTACTAGGCGGCTTGATAGATGGAGAAGGAACTGGACGATTTGAGCGAGAAGAAGTCACAGGGGCAAATAAATGAAAGGATGATCTCAATAGGGCATGATGCAATCAATAACGTGCACGCTCAATATGCATTGACGGCATGTACTAACAGCGACAAGCCCTATTGAGATCATGAAGCGTGAAACCACGCAAAGACCAAAATCGCCCCAAATGTTAACCAAATTTTCTGCAACGGTTTAACCACTTCCATGTTTACACCCACTACCCTGATGCCCACTCGTACGCTGAGCGTAGATAGTCTCACGGTTCATATCTATTCTTCTGCTGAGGCGGTTGCCTTCGCCGCTAGTTGCCAAGCTGCTGAAATTTTGAGCCGAGCTATGGCTAGTCGGGGGGTGGCCAGGGCTGTTTTTGCGACGGGGCGATCGCAAAAGCAATGTCTTCAATACCTCACAGATCCTGAAAAGACAGCGCTGGACTGGCAACGTGTCGAAGGGTTTCACTTAGATGAATATTTGGGCATTGCTGCCGACCATCCGGCGAGCTTTCGGCAATACTTAAGTCAGCATCTGACTAGCCGAGCCCGGCTCAAGTGCTTTCATGAAATTCAAGGAGATGGGCTACTGCCGGTAGAGATCTGTGAGCAGTACGAAAGTAAGCTGCGCGCGCAGCCATTAGATCTTTGTTTTTTGGGTGTTGGCAATAACGGGCATCTTGCTTTTAATGATCCCGCTGTTGCTAACTTTACAGATGCTCAGTGGGTAAAGTTGGTTCGGCTAGACGAAACCAATCGGCAGCAGCAGGCTAGTTCTACTGCTTTTTCTCATCTCGAAGCAGTGCCGCAGTATGCCTTTACGCTTACGCTCAGTGCGATTCGCAGTGTGAAGAATAATCTTTGCTTGGCTTTTGGTGAGGGTAAGGCAGAAGTGGTGCGATCGCTTATAACTGGCCCTATTGCATCCACCTGCCCAGCGTCTATCTTGAGAAAAATCCCGCAGTCTGTATTGATGCTGGACACAGCAGCGGCTAGCCTTCTTCAGGGCGAATGACTTTCCACTGTGGGTGAGAAGGCCCCTGCTCATGAATCTTGTTCAAGCTGCTGAGCAATCGAGCGTACTCTCCTTCAGAAATACCCCATAGGATTTGACGACTCTCACTAAGCAGCAATGCTAGCGTTAGCCCAAAACATAATCCCAGCCCCATTGCAGCTGGGCGATGGTAAACCAGCATATAGCGCACCGCTGTCCAGGTGAAATACTGACGCAGTTCCTGCAGATCTGAACGGACCCACCATAGGCTGAGCAGTCCCACGGTGAGCCATAGACCTAGGCACACCCACCACCAAGTACGCATCATTGCCTGTCTAAGTGCTTCTATTTCTTGAGCTTCCTCAGCCGTAGTATGTGTCTTAGTATTTTGGGCTCGCGAATCTTTTGTCAACGGATACAGCGTCCTTTCAATCAGTTGAGTTAAAAGAGGCGCTACGAAGCGCTGGGAACAGAGTCTACTGGTTCGCCCATGTTTCCGTCATCCTCAAATTCGTCGTCTCCAAAGTTGTCACCTTCGGAGCGACTGCGCCACCAGGCCAAAAGCGTGCTGGCGATGAAGATACTGGAATAGGCTCCGGCCAAAAAGCCAGTGATTAATGCTAGTGCGAAAAACTTAAGCGTGCCACCGCCGAATATCACAATGCTTAGCAGCGTTAGCACCGTTGTCAGCGTTGTATTGATAGAACGGCCCAGTGTGTCGTTGACCGCTTCGTCCACAATGTCGTTAATGGGTCGATTCGACGAGCGCGCCAGGGTTTCACGAATGCGATCGTAAATCACCACCGTGTCGTTGACCGAAAAACCCACAATCGTAAGCAGCGCCACAATAAATAAGCTGTCGGCTTCGTACCCAGTCACCAGGCTCAAAATAGAAAACAGACCCAGGGTAATGAGCAAATCGTGCAGCAGTGCCACAATCGCCAAAACAGCATAGTCAAACTTGAAGCGGAGACTGAGATAAGCCGCAATGAGTGCAAAGGCAACTAGCAAAGACATCAGACCGGATGTCAGCAGCTGTTTACCCAGCACAGGCCCTACCGTGTCATTTTTTGTTGCATTCGGGTCGATGGTGCCAATGGATTCACCTAGCGCCAACTGTAGAGCGTCGCGCTGGTCGACATCCAGATTGCGCGTACGCACCACCACCGTTTGCTTTTCTTCCCCGAGTAGCTGAATGCTGCTGCCGGGAAGCTCTTGTGCATTCAGCACTTGGCGAACATCGGTGATATCAATCGGCTCTGCGCAGTTTGCCGTATCACTACAGTCGCGAGTGAGCTGTAGGCGCGTTCCCCCGATAAAGTCGAGGCTAGGCTTTACCGGCGCACCGTACTGCTGCCAAGAAAAAGCCATCGACCCGATGCCGACCAAGATGATAAGCCCGGATATGCACCACCAGAGGACTTTTTGCTTAATGACGTTGATTTTCATAGGTTAATAAAAGCGGAGGTGTGCACGCAAAGAAATCAGCAAAAAGAACGGGTGAAAGCCTGTCTGGATTTGTTGGTTAGCCAACAGCTTACTGGCCTGGCTGTGGGGTTGACGTTGCGCCTCTACTGGTGGGCACTGACTCAACGCCAGGGCAAAACAGATTGGGCTTGCGGAACTGCGGGAAGCCAATGGCGAAGAACAGCAGCGTACGGGTACAGCTCACCGCTGTGAACATGCTAATGACTACGCCGATTGCGAGCGTTAGTGCAAAGCCGCGAACTAGCCCAGTTCCGAGGAAAAACAGCGCACCACAGGCGAAGAGCGTCGTGACGTTACTGTCTAGAATGCTGGAGAACGCCCGGTAAAATCCTGATTCTACCGACCGGTAGAGCGTTTTACCTGAGCGCAGTTCTTCTCGGGTACGCTCAAAGATCAGTACGTTGGCATCGACGGCCATACCAATACTGAGAATGAATCCAGCAATACCGGGGAGCGTTAGCGTTACGCCGAGTAAGTTGTATGCGGCCCAAGTGAGTATGGCGTATACAACTAACGCAATATCTGCCAGGACGCCGGGCAATCGGTAGTAGACCGCCATAAACACTAAGACAAGCGCTAGGCCAAAGAGCGCAGCGTATAAGCTGCGTTCTACGCTGTCTCGCCCGAGAGTGGCACCCACCGTTCGGTTTTCTACAATTTCAACCGGTAGCGGTAGCGAGCCCCCTCTCAGCTGAATTTCAAGATCGCGGGCTGTTTCTACATCGAAGCTTGAAATGCTCGCTTCACCACCCTCAATTCCATTCTCGGCGTATTCTACGGGTACGCCCGGTGAGCTGATGAGCTGATTATCTAGAAAAATGCCGATAGCGCGACCGGTGCCGGCGATGTCGCGGGTGAGGTTGGCGAATAGCTGTGAGCCTTCTGAATCGAAGCGGATATCGACTTGCCAAACGCCGGGGCCTGCATTGGGTCTGGGGCCTGCGATCGCATCCCTCAATTTGTCACCCGTTAGCCCAGTGTCTGTAAACAAGTCCAAAACGTCTTGCTGGGTGATGGCGAGCGCTTCTTGATTGGCCTCTATTGCTGCGGTATTACCTGATTCGGCGAGTGTTAGCTGCTCAATTAACTGCTGCTGAGCAATGTTTCTAAGTGCGGTTAGCTCATTCTCACTGTCTGGCTTTTGTGCGCGGAATTCTAGCTGTGCGGTGCCGCCTAATACTCGCTCGGCTTTCTCTGGGTCGCTAATGCCGGGTAGCTGAATCGAGAGCTGATCTTGTCCTACGCTTTGGACCACGGCTTCCGAAACGCCTAGGCCATTGACCCGATTTTCAATCACTCGCTGCACGGCAGCCAGCTCTCGCTCGCCGATATTGGTGATTTCTTCGGTAGGGCTCACCTGCATCGTGAGCTGCGTTCCGCCGCGCAGATCCAATCCCAACTGCGTGGGAATCTGCAAAATCAGCACAATGGCGGCAATTACCAGGGCCAGCAGAGAGGCCAGTATTAAGCGTTGCTTACCCATAGAATCCATCAGTTAAAAAATAGCCTGGTGCAGGTATGTATCCTAGTACCAAACTGCCTCAATCGAAACGATCGAGGCAGAAAGGTTGAAAAATTTGATGCGGATGGTAGCCAGATGCCCGTCTTATGGACAGACCTACAGGCTGAACAACCCTACAGGCGGCCTTCCATAATTTTCTCTACGGCTTCTACGATTTGCGCAGGCTGAACAATCGTCAAATCTTCCAATCCTTTGTTGTAAGGCGTAGGAATATCTTGAGACGACAGACGAATCACTGGACCATCGAGTTCGTCAAAGAATCGGTCGTTAATCGATGCGATGATTTCAGCGCCGATGCCACCGGTTCTCATGCATTCTTCGACAATCACCACTCGGTGGGTCTTGCGAATCGACTCGCCAATGGTGTCGTAGTCGATTGGCTTGAGCGAAATAAGGTCGATGACTTCTGGGTCGTAGCCTTTTTCTACCAGAGGCTCTACTGCCTGCATCGCGTGGTAGCGCATTCTGGAATAGGTCAAGATAGTGACGTCTTTTCCCACACGCACGGTTTCGGCCTTGTCTAAAGGTTGGACATACTCTTCGTCTGGCAGATCTTCTTTGTTGAAATACAGCAGCACGTGCTCAAAAAACAGCACGGGGTTGTCGTCACGAATCGCTGCTTTCAGTAGGCCTTTGGCATTGCGAGGTGTGGAGCAGGCCACAATTTTCAGGCCAGGAACCGCCTGGAAGTAAGCCTCTAGCCGCTGAGAGTGCTCCGCACCGAGCTGGGAGCCGACGCCGCCAGGGCCACGGATGACCACAGGAATCTTGAAGTTGCCGCCGGAGGTGTAGCGCAGCATCCCAGCGTTGTTTGAAATTTGGTTGAAGGCGAGGAGCAAGAAACCCATGTTCATGCCTTCAATGATGGGGCGCAGGCCAGTCATGGCTGCGCCAATGCCCATGCCGGTGAAGCTATTTTCAGCGATGGGCGTGTCGAGTACGCGCAGCTCGCCGTATTTTTCGTAGAGGTCTTTGGTGACTTTGTAAGAGCCGCCGTATTGACCGACGTCTTCACCCATGACCATGACGGTTTGATCGTGGGACATTTCTTCGTCGATAGCTTCGCGAAGGGCGTCGAATAGGAAGGTTTCTGCCATTGAAGGGATGTGTGAATGTGTTGGCTGGGTGTTGGCTTCGACTACGCTCAGCCAGCGGGAGTGATCGTGTGGGCATAGCAAAGATTTATGCTGGTCGCCCGAACCCTGAGCGGAGTCGAAGGGTGGTTGAAATACGAGGAAGTACTTAGTCTTCGGCGAAGATGTACTTGTATAGATCGGCGGGGTTGGGTTCTGGGCTTTCTTCGGCGAAGGTGAGGGAGTCTTCTACGACGTGGGTGATTTTGTCGCGGATTGCTTTGAGGTCGGCTTCGCTGGCGAGGTCTTGCTCTAGGAGGTAGGCCTCGAAGCGCTTGATGGGGTCGCGATCGCGCCAAGCCTTTTTCTCTGCAGGATCTCGTAGCTCATCGGGGTCAGCCACAGAATGGCCGCGATAGCGATAGGTAAGGCACTCTAGCAACGTAGGCCCTTCACCTGCTCTAGCCCGTGCAACGGCTTTCTTGGCCGCAGCGCGGACAGCGAGCACATCCATGCCGTCGACTTCGTAGCCGGGCATGCCGAATACGCTGGCTTTTTTGTAAATCTCGGTTTGGGAAGAGGCGCGCTCGTGGGCCATACCAATTGCCCACATGTTGTTTTCCACTACAAAGACAATCGGTAGCTTCCACAGTGCGGCCATGTTTAGGCACTCGAAGAACTGACCGTTGTTGGTGGTGCCATCGCCGAAGAAAGCGGCGGTTACCTGGTCGGCACTGGTGTCTCCCATAGCTTCTTTGCGGTAGCGCGTTTGAAAGGCTGCACCGAGGGCAACGGGAATGCCTTCGCCAATGAAGGCAAAGCCTCCTAAAACATTGTGCTCTTTGGAAAACATGTGCATGGAGCCGCCTCGGCCCTTGCTACAGCCTGTTTCCTTGCCAAATAGCTCGGCCATGACTTCTCTGGCCGGGACGCCTGCGCTGAGTGAGTGCACGTGGTCGCGGTAGGTGCTGCACACGTAGTCATCTGAGCGCATGGCCTTGATCATGCCTGAGGCCACTGCTTCTTGGCCGTTGTACAGGTGGACAAATCCTTTGACCTTGCCTCGCTGATAGAGTTCAGCGCATTTGTCCTCAAAATAGCGACCGAGCACCATGTCTTCATAGACGGTGAGCCCTTCGTCTTTTGTCACCTGAGACGGAGATGCCTGAAATGTTGGCAGTGGTCTTTCCTGAACCATAGGTTGTGTCCCGTGTTCTTAGCGGCAGCAGCTTAACAATTTCTTAAGTAAGATGCGTTTTATCATAACTCGCTTCCTACTCATACTTTGAACTAATCTACATAATAATGAGCGATACCAGGAAAGCAGATGGCAGACTGCCGCGCTGTTGAAGCTGCCTATCTGTGGTGATGAAACCAGTGAGTATACAAGTGAGTGCATGCGCTATGGGCAAAGCTGCACGTGGCTCCTAGTTTAATTATTTCTAGATTCGTTGTTTAATCAAGTGTCTGCCACTTGCGGCTGTTAGTTGAGCGTCTTGATGGAAATGCGCTAGTTTTGATAGCGATTGTAATGGCCCTGTCTGGCCTTGCAAGAGGGTAAATTCAGACGGGCCGAATGCACACACTTATCGGCAAATGGAGGGCAGGTGAGAGAAAGAATATCTAGGATTTGGCTTTTCCTAGCATTTTTTTCCGAAAACAGTGGTAAGGTAGCCCTCAAAATCGCGCTAGCAGCTATAAGAAACATAGGCGGTGATGCGAGAGTGCCAAACAACATAAAGTTGCCCTCTATTAAGAGAAGGTTGCTTTTGCTGTGGGTTTGAGATCAAAGAATTGAATTAATGGCTGGGGATACAAAGAGTGCGAATTCCGCTAGATTACTATCGAATTTTGGGACTGCCCATTCAGGCAACGGCTGAGCAGCTGAAGCAGTCGCATCGCGATCGCACCCTTCAAGTTCCCAGGCGCGAATACTCAGAGCTGGCCATTGACGCTCGTCGGCAGCTGCTAGACAAAGCCTATGACGTACTGGGCAACAGCGCCCGCCGCGCCGAGTACGATCAAGATTTTTTGAATAAAACCAAAAGCGCTAGCCTGGGTGACGGATCTGGTGAAGGGGTAGGGGATAGCGACAACCCAGATGCCAATGTCCCGACGATAGACATTGAAAATCATCTGCTCGTGGGCGCGCTGCTGGTTTTGCTAGAGCTGGGGGAATACGAGCTGGTGCTGCGCCTTGGTCGTCCTTACATCAAGCGTGATACTGGCACACCTGAAGGTCAGCTGCTAAAAGCGCAGCCTGCCCTGCCGGACATCATCTTGACCCTGGCCGTTGCTTGCCTAGAGCTAGGTCGTGAAGAGTGGCAGCAAAACCACTACGAACACGCTGCTGAATCCTTAGAGATTGGTCGTGAACTGCTGCTCAAAGAAGACCTGTTTCCAGTCCTTCGCGCCGAAGTGCAGGCAGATCTTTACAAACTACGTCCCTATCGCTGCCTAGAGCTCATTGCTAGACCCCTAGAGCAAAAGCAATCGCGACAAGAAGGCATCAACCTGCTTCGCGGCATGCTGCAAGATCGTAGCGGTATCGACGGCGCTGACGATGACCTCTCTGGTCTGGGCGTTGATGATTTTCTTCGATTTGTACAGCAGCTGCGCGGCTACCTCACTGCCGCTGAGCAGCAAGAAGTCTTTGAGGCAGAGGCACAGCGGCCTTCTGCAGTGGGCACTTATCTTGCGGTCTACGCCCTGCTTGCACGCGGCTTTGCCCAGCACCAGCCCGCCTTGATTCGCCGTGCCAAACAAATGCTGCTACGCCTTAGCGGTCGCCAAGATGTGCACCTAGAGCAGGCTGTATGCGCCGTGCTTTTAGGCCAGACCGAAGAAGCGAGCCGCGCGCTAGAGCTTTCACAAGAGCTAGACCCACTTGCCTTTATTCGCGAACACTCTCAGGGCTCACCCGACCTGCTTCCAGGCCTGTGTCTGTATGCAGAAAACTGGCTACAGCAGGAGGTCTTTCCCTTCTTTCGTGATCTTGATCAAGAGCCAGCTACGCTCAAAGACTACTTTGCCGACAGTGCGGTGCAGTCTTATCTGGAAAATTTACCGCTAGAGAACGAACGCAACAGTCGTTCTACGGCCTTGAGCGAACAGCCAACAGCTGGGCAAACGCTAGAAACAGTGGGTAGCACAGCTGGAAACACCACTGGAAATATTGGCAGCGTCGTTGGTGCTGGCGCTGGTATGGCGACCGTTGGCACGGCCGCAGGGGCGACAGCTGGATTTGAGCCTTCTACTTTTGGTACGCCCTCTGGTAGCTTTAGTCCACCTAGCCTGGGGAATCGGATAGGGACAGCTGGCGCAGTGGGCGTGGCAGGCGCCGCTGGATTTGCCGGCGGGGCTAGCATTGTTGATAAAATTTCGAAGATGTCGCCTACAGGACAGCTGGGCGGTGGAGATGCCGCAGCCAGCGGGAATGGAGATGTTGCAGGCCGTACAGGGCTCTCAGCTTTAAGAGAGCGTCGTAATCGCCGAGGTGGCGCGTCTCCTAAGTGGGACCGAGTAGCGTTGCTGATTGTGGCAGGTCTCTTGAGTCTAGGGTTTGGCCTTTTTCTGGCGGGACAAGTTTGGAATGTGCTGCGCGGTGCTGGCGCTGGTGGCGGTGAGGGCGCTGTGATTGAAGGCGACCCGCTCGACCTCAGTATCAACGAACCTGTCATTGAGATTGAAAGTCAAACAGCGACGACAGGGGTGGCTGTTGACGATGCGCAAGGAATTGCAGAGGCTACCATCAATCAGTGGCTAGCCGCGAAAAGGGCAGCGTATTCTAGCGAGCACGATATTAGCGACCTAGAGAATGTTGTTGCGGGTCAGGTGCTTAGAGATATCCAAAATGATGTGCGTTCTTCTGAAGAAAATGGCTGGTATGTCAACTACACTCACGGTGATGTCAACGTTTTGTCGGTAACGCCTGAGAATGCTGAAGGTGCTGATAGCTTAACGGTTCGCGCGGAAGTGGTTGAGTCGGCGGACAGCTATGATCGCAATGGCCGTGATCCTGGCTACTCCTATACAGATGACGTCGTTAGTGCGACCTATGAACTGGTACGTAATGGCGATGGCTGGGTCATCAATAACATTGAGTAACGGGTATTGAGTAAACAGCTGCACAGCAAATGGATATTCAGCGAACAGATATTTAGCAAATAGATATTAAATCACCAGATGATGGGGCTATTGGATTACACAATAGTCAATGCTTTGGACGCGTAGTACAGGTGGTGTAGAGGCAGTTTTAAGTCGCTATTTATACAAGACTTTGGTCTGAAGCAATTAAAAATACATACAATTTGATGTTGGTTTACTTGAAGTTAAGACGCCTGAGTCTATGTATTTTCACTTAGGTAATCCATAATCTGCTAATCTTTCATTTATCGTTAAGTACGCTCCATCGCAGGTGCTAACGCTTGTTCGTCCTTTTATGTACTGAGGCCATTTGCAAAGGCGTGCATTGATACCGTGCATTGATACAAAGGCGCTAAGATTTTTTGCGTGATTATTTTTTACCGCTGAAATCAAGCAAGTTTGTTATATAAGGGTTCAGTTTCGGGCAACTTCTAATCAGAGGTGCTATTTATAGTGCCTAGGGTAGGCCTAAGGTAACGCTAAGGTAGACCTTTTGAACGCTCAGCTGGCTTCCCCTATGCTCCATTGCAGCTTGAGCGTAGCAAGGTAGGCATCTACCCTTGATTTGGATAGGTGGTACCTCGAATGTTCGTAAATATGTTTTGATAAGACCTCTGAGTGAATAGTCGCCAACGTATGCAAGTACAGAGTCCCCCAAATACCGAACCCCCAAGCCTCAACTTAATTGACCAGCTGAGTATTCCTGAGGGACTGCCCAGTGAATGCTCTCGGCGAGCCAAAACGCAAATCGACTTGCTGCTACTAGCGATTGAAGCGCTAGACTTGGGCGGCGCGGAGGCGATGCTGGCGTCGGCCAAAGAACTTGGCCTAGACGAAGTCGTGCGCGGCCGCGTGAATTTGTGGCTGTTGCGCAGCAGCAACCCGCTCCGACGCTTCAGCCAGCGGCAGCCGATGTCCTTGGAAGAAGGCAAAGCGCTGGTGCTAATTACTTGCTTTTTGGCGCGTCGCCTGACTGTACTCATTCGGCAGCTGCTGCTGGGCTATCAGCAGCTAAGCGATCAGGGTCTGTCTTTCGACCATCACTTCCGACTGTCAGATTACTTGGCACGCTTCCGCTCTCATTTCCGCGCTCGGATGAATGCGAACCGCTCGGGCGTAATTGCTTACAGCACAGACGAGAAGCTCAATGAACTGGCAATTGAGCTGCTGACTAAGCTGCTGTTTTGCACGGGGACAGAAGGGGCAGAGCGTCTTTGGATTAGTCTTTTTGATGGAGAAGTGGCATGACGATGCAACGTCAGTATCAGCTGCCTAATTGCAGCCTAATTTTGGATGGGTTGAGCATCGACCCCTCTCCTGGCAATGAAGATGTCATGTCGCTGCTGGTGAATGCGGAGTGCCGTATCAGCGGATTGGAGCGATCGCTCAACGGCGGATACAACTTTTTTGCGGCGCTCGTAAGAGCTGTGAGCCAGTATGGCCAAGAAGTGCTCAGCGGCTATGCGCATCCTCAGGTAATTGAGGGTGAACCTCTGCTGGTGCACATTAACCCAGGCGACGGTCCCTATCACCACTTGGTCGTTCAGCCCGAGATTGCTGACTTAGGTGAGTCTGGCGATGGTCGTGCTATCGATATTAAACTTTCTGCTGTACAGCTGTTTGATTTGACCGAGGCGGTCGATCAGTTTTTTGACGATAAGCAAACTCTGCCAGAGCTAGAGCCAGAACTTTCACCGTTGGCTCGACGGTTTGTGCGTAGTGATGAGCCTTTGAGCGATCGCGCTGTACCGGCCGTAATAGGCGTAGGCACGCTGGTCGCGGCAACTATGGCCCTGGGTCTACTGCCCGTACCCGAGCTAAGAGACCCCAACACAGAAGCGAACGCAGGGGCGGAACTGGCCGAAGTTGTCCCTGCTGACGACACTGCGAGTGGCAGCGAACCACCCACGGGCGCAAGCGATCCTGAGGGTGAAGAAATTGCAGCTGTTCCCTTGGACGAGGCTAACGCAGATGCCGAAGCGAGCACTGAGGTAGACACAGCCACACTGGTCAATGAAACTGAAGCCGTAGAAGATGCCACAGAAGTGGCGGAGGAAGTGACTGAGACAGATGTGGATGCGATCGCTGCTAACCCAGGCAGCGAAGACGCCACCGAAGCGACCGATAGCGATAGCGACTCCGAGTTCTCAAGCTTTGACGATTTCAAAGAAGAAGAGGACGCTGCCACCACCGCTACAGCGGCTACAGCCACAAATGCAACAACCTTTGACAGTGAGCCACCGGCTAGCGTCAACAGCTTTGCATCGGTGAGAACCCTCAACGGCCAGCTGAAGCAGACCATCGTTGAAAACCGCGAGCAGCCAAGATTTGGAGACGCGGTCAGCTACCGCGTACGGATGAGTGAAGACGGCAGCATTACCGGCTACCAGCCGATTGACAGCTCCGCAGAGGGCGCAATTGGCGAGACACCCCTACCAGGGCTGGTAAAAGATGGGGCCAGCGAGGACCGAGCCGTTGACTACCGGGTAGTATTCACAGAGCGCGGTGTGGTTGAAGTTAGCCCCTGGTGGGGTTGGAGCTACTACGAGTAATTGGCGAATAGTCAGCGAATAGCAGTAAATATGTACTAAAATAGAGTCTACGCTTCTCGGCTGGGCTTTGGCGGTCAGGAGCTGGCATACTATGCTTTGCTATAACTAACATGCCAGAGGAAAACTACCGGGAGACTGGTTTGTGACTGATGAACCGGAATCAAAACGTGCGGATACGGCGCGGATCGATGCGGATACTGCTGATCAAGACGGCAGCCAGACTGTGCCCGCTGAGCAATCAGGCTCCTTTGTTCCTCGACCTGTTTTAGGTCGGGGTTTTGGCGCTTATACCCATCCGCAGATGGGCTACCCATCGTCTAACTCAGGTTACTCAGCCTCACCTGCCAGCCGAAAGAATTATTCCGCTATCCCAGCACAAGCGGGCAGTCCGCCCCATATTTCAGACCTTCAACCGTCTTCTTCTGATAAGCCACGGAAGCACCCTTTAGCATGGCTAATGCCTTGGCGTTCTAGGGAAAAAACTGCGCAGAGACTGGCGCAGACGCCGCCTTTGCCTTCTGTTGAATCACCCTTTGCCGGAACAGCAGGTCCACCGCCTAATGCTTCCTATCCTCTGCAAAATGGTGAAAGAAGACCCAGTCGACTGGATGGTATTTACTCTGAGGGCCGCTATCCCAATGGAAAATTTGTGGAAGGGCCGCCAGAAGGACTGCCAGAAGGACCATTCGAAGGCCCGCTGACGTCACCTACTGCTGACTGGAATCCTGATTTAACACCTGACTCAGCGCCGAGCCCAGCGCCCAAATTCTGGGAGCGACAGTCCTACGCCTTTCTCGCTCATTTTTTCCTGGCAGGTGGTGCTGTTACCCTTGCCTGGTTTGTCGGTATTTTGGTCGCTCAGATTTTGCCGGGGCGGTTTAGTGCGCCACCTTTACAAGAGAGCTTTTTGCGTAAATCCAGTCGCCTGACTCATCGGCTCTGGCATTTTCCTCGGCTCTGGCACACCCCCACGACGCAGGTGCGCATTGATGCGATTCCGCTCCCAGAAACAGGACCTGTGTTGGGGCCTGTGGTGCTTTCTCCTATAGAAAAGCAGCCACTCGTTGATGAACTCAACGCGATAGAAACCGAAATCTTGACACTCGATAGACGACTACAGGCCCTCGAAAAACGGCTGGGCAGTCCTCCTTACCAGGGGACTGGCATCGAAAGCCGGATCGATACGATGCGCACGGCTGTTGACCCGCCTGTGCGAAGTGTAATGGCCCCTCAGCCCTATGAGCCGATTGCTCGTGAGCCAAACGATGCACTGCTGGACGTTGCCAAACTGGCCATTACGCTACCTAGCGATGCGCTTTTTAGCCCCGGAGAGCCTAGCTTAAAAGATACTGCGCTCTTGGAGCGCGTGCTGGATCAGCTGGTGGACTATCCAGAAGCGACCATTTCGGTGCGGGTGCATAGCGATGACCAGGTGAGTGCGATCGCTAGTCGCGAATACACCCTGGCCCAGGCCGATACCCTCGCTCGCTACCTCCAAAGAAGCCTGCCGATCTCACACCGCTGGATTCCTGTTGGTATGGGGGCGGCTCAACCTGCGGCAGAGGGCACAGATGCTGTAGAAAGGCAGCGAAATCGACGAGTCGAGATTTTGGTAGATACCCGTTGATGGCAGAATGCTGACAGATACGAGGGCGGCGTCAAGGGCCCCAGAACGTAACCATGGAAAAAATGAAAGTTGTCTTTTTCGGCACGCCAGCATTTGCAGTGCCCAGCCTCAAGCGTTTGCTGCACCATACCAACTTTGAAGTGGCTGCTGTGGTCACTCAGCCAGATAAGCGTCGGGGTCGGGGCGGCAAAGTTACGCCTTCACCGGTAAAGGCAGCGGCCGCAGAAGCGAACTGCCCGATTTGGCAGCCTAGTCGCATTAAAAAAGATCCTGAGACCTTGGCCCAGCTAGATGCTTTAGATGCCGATGCTTTCGTGGTGATTGCCTACGGCCAAATTTTGTCTCAGGCTATTTTGGACATGCCACGTCTGGGCTGTGTAAATGCTCACGGCTCGATTTTGCCAAAGTACAGGGGGGCTGCGCCGATTCAGTGGTGCATTCACGATGGAGCCACGACCACGGGCGTAACCACGATGCTAATGGATGCTGGGATGGATACTGGCCCTATGCTGATAGAAGAAACCATTCCCATTGGCCTAGGCGATACCGCTTGGGATGTGGCTCAAAAGCTCTCTGAACTCAGCGCAGACCTACTGCTGACAACGCTGCAAAAGCTCCAGCAGCAGATGATTCGCCCGGTCCCTCAAGACGATGAGCAGGCGACCTACGCACCGTTGATTCAAAAAGAAGACTATGCACTCGACTGGCAGAAAAGCGCTAAGGCCATCCACGACAAAGTGCGAGGCTTTTATCCTAACTGCGTGACCTCTTTTCGTGATTCTCCTCTCAAAATTAGTAAAACAATTCCCCTTGGCGATCCGTATTGGGCACAGCTGCCTGACCAAGCTACTAACCTTCCATCACTTTATGCTGCTGCTACTCTCAAGGCTGATGCCGCACCGGGTAGAATTGTTGCAGTTCTCAAAAATCATGGCCCTGTGATTCAAACGGGTGATGGGCACCTGCTGCTGCAAGCAGTAAAACCCGCTGGCAAAAAAGGACTCTCCGGGTGGGATTTTGCCAATGGGAGCCGACTCGAAATAGGCGAAATTCTGGGAAACCTAGCATAGAAGACGATTTCCATAGGGTCCGCATCCGTCGATGACAGAGAATCTTGAAACAGGCCGTTCTGAAGTAGGTCATTTTGGAATAGGCAAAGCTGAAGCTGCATCTGAAGCTATAAACACCGCTCAAAAACAGCATCTTGCCTACAAGACAGCTTACGAAACGCTGCTCGCCAGCTGCTGTCACTACGACGGTATTCTCTCTGTTTTGAATCAGCATCGACCTTATTTTGAGTCGCTCCCAAGCATTCGACGATTGCAGGAGAGTATGGTGATTATTCCGCTACCGAATGTGCGTAGCCGAGAAGTGTCTGAAATAGGCGGCCAAATAGACACTCGCTATCGCATTCGACCTTTACCCTGCGACCTGGCACTGATGGTGTGCGACCCCGAATGGAAGATTAAAACGGGTATTGAAATCGTGCTGTTTATTCAGCGATCGCACGAAGATTTTTCGGATTTGATCGGTCGATGGCGGCAGACTCAAGTCGAGCTAGGTCAGGGCGTAGAGTGGCTGATGCCAAGAGAGTATAGGCATTTACTAGCCGAAGGCACAGCAGAACCACATCCGCTGTTTGTTGTTTTTACCGCAGATGAGGGCGAGGCGCTGCATCGATCGGGACGAATCGTTCATGGCCTAGCGGGAAGCAAGCTACCCGTTGCAACGCAGCCTCTGTGGGAAGACGACAAAGGGAAAGCGTCCGACGACGACGAGTTCGACGAGTTCGAGCCGTTTTCGACATAGTGCTGCCCAGAGACGTCCGGGCAGCGCGAGTCACTTGGCCCGTTGTTACTAGACGATTTCAGCCGATGTGCTGTACCTCAGCCAAGTGACCAAAGCTATATAGCGGTTCCCGGATGCATTCGGGAACCGCGAGTCACTTGGCCTGCTGTTACTAAACGATTTCAGCCGATGTGCTGTACCTCGGCCAAGTGACCAAAGCTACAGTCCCTTAGTATTGGTCTAAAGACGGTCGATATTTGATAGGGTAAAAGCAACAAAGGCATTCACAAAAATCTACTAAACAAAAAGCTACTAAAAGAGTCGTTAACTTTATAAATCCATGAGCGCTGAACCCAACCCAACTTGGCAGAGATTGGAAGCAGGCAGACAGGCTAAAGCAGCACAGGGCGGCTATGCAGGCTACGGCTCTCCGGCATTTGGAGAACGCACCGTTGATGGTGAACTGGTCAAGGATGAGCGCGAACAGCAGATCATTGAGCTGATTAGCGGTCATCACAAATCGGGAAAATCACTACAGCAAATTGCCAATTGGCTGAATGAAAATAACTACACGACCAAGCGAGGTAGCCAGTGGCAGCGGATTTCGGTTAAGCGCGTACTAGACCGGCTATACGGCAAAAATCCGAAGATTGCTGATGTTGCTGAACTGTCTGTAGATGACAAGGTGACCGAATCCGATTTATGACATCTTCCATCCCTCTGACGGGAACGCCCTCTATTGCCAGTGCTATCAACCGGCATATTTTGACAGTGACACCGGATACTTCTGTCGCGGATGTCATTCACAAGATGAGTGTGACAGAAAGTGCCAGCTGTCAGCTATCGGGCGATCAGCCCAGTGGAACAAAACGCGCTAGCTGTGTCATTGTTACGAATCAAGACTCGGTGGTGGGTATCTGCACGGAGCGCGACATCGTTAGGCTCACAGCGACGAAATTGCAGCTGATGACGCCACTGGCAAATATTCCTGTCAGCCGTATTATGACTAGCCCCGTCAAAACGATGGAGGAGTCGGCTTTTCAAGATATTTTTGCGGTTTTGTTTTTGTTTCGGCGCTATCGCATCAGGCACTTGCCGATTGTCGATGATGAGCAAAAGCTATTGGGCATTGTGACCCCAGCGAGCATTCGCGAGGTGCTACGCCCAGCTAACTTGCTGAAGATGAGGCGGGTTGCCGACGTGATGAGTCAGGGTGTCATTCAATCGCCCACCACTGCGCCTGTGATTGCGCTGGCAAAACAAATGGCGCAGCATTCTGTTAGCTGTGTTGTGATTGTTGATAGGTCTGCTGACGAAACAGATGAGACCGATGTTTGCCGCCCTGTAGGGATTGTAACTGAGCGAGATATTGTTCAATTTCAGGCGCTTGGGTTGAGTCTACAAAATGTGACTGCCCAGGCGGTGATGAGCACCCCTTTGTTTTTGCTCGATCCGAAGGATTCTTTGTGGGCGGCGCATGAGACGATGCAAGCGCGCCGGGTAAGGCGACTGGTGGTGTCTTGGAACTGGGGCCAGGGACTAGGTATTGTCACCCAGACTAGCCTACTGCGAGTGTTCGACCCGATTGAGATGTGTGGGGTGATTGATAGCTTGCAGCAGACAGTAGAGCGGATGAAAGTAGAAGATGTGAAGCCAGAAGCGCAGGAGCAGTCTTTGGAAGAGATGGTTGAGGGGGTGGTGAGTGCGATCGCAGCCATCTCACGTCAGCCACAGATGAGTTCTACGCAGGTTCAGCAGCTTCAGCGGGCGATCGCATTAGTTGAAGGCGCTTCACTCTCTTCTGATGCCTAGTGTCTCGAACTCACGTTGCCTTCGTTGCTTAGCAAAACATCACGCATGAAGCGGTAGCACTGCTTAAAGTTGATAGCGCCGATGTTATCTGCAATCTCTTGCGCGTCGTTGCTATCTACGGATGAACTTTTACTGATGAACTTTTACTGATGAACTTTTTTGACGATGAGGTAGCTAATGGAAAGGGCGAGAATTGCGATCGCCAGACCCACTAGGCTTACTCCACTCACCTTATCCAAATCCAAAATTATAATCTTACGAGCCACCGCCGTTAGCGAAGTGACAATGACTAGCTCCACTTGCACCACATGTTTTTTGAGATAGGCTGTGATGTTCTCTAAAATCTCTAGCGCGATGAGCACGCTTAAAAATAGGCCAAAAATATCTAAAAGGGTTTTCCCCAAAAAGTTGTAAGGGTCAGGATCGAATAGGGCCTGGGTGAGGTAAATGCCCAAATCGACAATGACCACCATGACGACCAGCACCATAGCAACAGAGAGCAGCTTTGAAACTAGCCCCTCGAACCGCCCTAAGTTTCTGAGGAAGCCCTCATCACTGAAATGATTACGAAATAACTTTTTCAAACCTGACCCAACTGCCGTCGCTAACCGTACCTGCTTATATTACTGCCTATGTTGCTAAGGCAAGTTCTGCGCTCTAGCATTCGGCTTTTTGCTATGCCTGCTTTGGCTTATGCGTCCACTGCTGTAACGAGGTAGGACTCAGCGATCGCAACGACCCGCGCCACGCCATTCTCAGCCTGAATTTTTGTCTGAATTGCTTTTGCTTGGGCTCGGTAGCTATCGTCTGTGACGATGGCGCGAATGCTTCTGGCTAATACCTCACTGCTTAGCGCCGACTGAGGATGAGTCGCAGGGCTAACACCGAGTTGCTCTAGCCGCTTTCCCCAGATAGGCTGGTCGGCAAAGAAAGGAATGACGATAGAGGGAATGCCTGCTTTTAGCGTGGCAGCAGTTGTGCCTGCCCCGCCGTGATGAATTGCACCAGCGACCTGAGGAAAAAGCCAATCGTGAGGGACTTTTTCCAGTAAGTAGACAGAATCGGATAAATCTTCTTGCTGGATGTTTCCCCAGCCAGAGCAGAGAATGGCTCTTTGCCCTGTGTCGGCCAAGGCCGAAAGGATCGTCTTTGCCAATTGCTTAGGATTGCGGGCAATCATGCTACCGAAGCCGATGTAAAAAGGCTGAGGTGATTTTTCAAGAAAGGCTTTTAGCGCTGGGCTAGGAGAGAATGACTTGGCTGTCTCTAGAAAGCAGTATCCGGCTTGATGAACGGACGAGCCCCAGTCGGCAGCCGGTGGGATAACGCTTTCGCTGTAGCAGTGGACGAGTGGTAAAGGAGAAAGAAAGGGTGGTTTTTCTTTTCTGTACAGGGCCCCTGGCCAGGGTAGCTTACGCAAATGTAATGCCTCCGTGCGAAAGCGATTGATTAGGTTGGCGCTGCGCCGCCAGCCTAAGGTGCTCACTAGCCGGTAGCTGAGTTGATTGAGCAGGCCGGATAATCGCGATTGGGTGCGCTTGGTAAATTGCAAAAAGGGAAACTCTGCCGTGGCGGCGACGGGGACGGCAGTTGCTAATATGGCGGGTACTTTGAGCGCTTCAGCGATGTGGTAGCCCCACAGTGATAGCGGTGAGAATATGAGTAGGTCGCAGCCCTGGCAAGCTTCCCAGGACTCTGTAAGCTGTTGCCAGAGTAGATCATCTTCGATGAGGGTGACACTGGTGTCGCCTTCTAGTAGGTCGATACCGGCAGGTGAGCCAAGGATTTGCTTGAAGTCGCCTGCGATGGGTGCGAAGGGGATGTGTTGCTGGGCGGCGAAGTTGGCGAAGTTGAAACTGGCGGCGAGGGTGACGGTGTGGCCGCGCTGGATGAGGGCATGTGCGATCGCGCAGAACGGCTGAATATCACCCCGAGAACCAACGGTTAAAAGTGTAATTTGAGCCATTATCCAGCGATATCCCAGCTTTTTCTTTCTCAAAATCTGAATTTTAGACCTCTAGAGCAGAAGGTCGCGAAATCTCTTCTGAAAGGGGGAACTCTTTAACTGTCCCGTCTTTATCGTCCAATTCTTCTCTCACTATATGACAGCTAACAACATCTTGGAGCCAGGCACAACCAGTCGCTCTCGGCCTTCGGCTTCGACTGACGATGTGCAAACCGCCATTACTACAGATAGGAAGACGATTACTACCCAGAACGCGATTCTTAAAATCTCGAATCAAATTCGACGCTCTCTCGATTTTTCGATTATCTGCGAGACAGCCACGACGGAAATGCGGCACCTTTTAGAAGCAGATAGGGTTGCTATCTACCAATTCAACTCGGATTGGAGCGGTAATTTTATCTCTGAAGCAGCAGGCCCGGAGTGGATATCTCTGGTGGAGGCACAGAAAAGCAACGACCTCATTTCTAAAAATGTAAGTGACTGTAGCGCCAAACTTCTCGATAATTATGCAACAGCCGACACCCATTTGCAGGTTACCTATGGCGGCGCTTTTGTTAAGGGAGAAGTCTTTCGAGTTTGTAACGATATTTACAATGCTGGGTTTAGCGACTGCTACATAGAGGTATTGCAAAGCTACCAGGCTCGCGCTTATGTCGTTATTGCTATCTACTTGAACAACCAGCTTTGGGGACTGCTGGCTACTTACCAGAACGCTGGCCCTAGGCAGTGGCAAGACTGCGAAGTACAGCTGTTAGTTCAAGTAGCCGAACAACTCGGCATTGCGCTGAAGCAGGCAGAATACGTACAGACTATCCAGCAGCAAACAACCGCGCTCAGCACAACGCTACGGCAGCTGCAACAGTCTCAAGCTCAGCTTGTTCATGGTGAGAAAATGGCTAGCTTGGGCCAACTGGTTGCAGGGATCGCGCACGAGATTAATAACCCTATTAACTTCATACACGCCAACCTCCCTCATGTTGAAAGCTACGTTAGCGACATCGTTGGCTTGGCTCAGACAACGCCGAACAGAAAAACGACAGACACCAATACTCACTCATCATCTTCTGATGCTGAGGTAGATCTCGATTTTATTCTTGAAGACTTACCTAAAATCATTGCTTCTATGCATTCGGGGTCTGCTCGTATTCGTGAGATTGTAGGCTCTCTTCGTAACTTCTCTCGAGTGGACGAATCTGGTATCAAGCGAACTGATATTCACTCAGGCATTGACAGTACGCTGGTGGTATTGGGTCATCAGCTAGCGGCCAGTAGCAAACATCCGAAAATAGAAATTGTCAAAGACTACGGCGACATTCCGCAAGTAGAGTGCGATCCTGCGCAAATCAACCAGGTGATGTTGGCTATTTTGGCCAATGCTATCTACAGCATGAAAGCAGCTTGCCAAAAAGATGAAACCAGCGCTTTTCACTCTGAGCAGCTGCCTCAGATACGAATCAGCACCACAACAGACCAGGCCAACCAAGTTGTTATTCGCATTCAAGACAATGGTATGGGAATAGAAGAAGAACATCGCTCAAAGGTGTTTGATCACTTTTTTACCACTAAGCCTGTTGGTGTGGGGACTGGGCTAGGCCTTGCAATCGCAAGACAAATTATTGAAGATGACCACGGAGGAACACTCAGTTTGGATAAAGACATAGAACAAGGGGCGGCGTTTGTTATTCGTATGCCAATTAGTTATCGAGCTTTGGCATAGTCGAAGGTCTTTGTCTTATGAATACATCTCTGCGTAGAAGCTATCTAAGTCGTGGGTTTAATACTGCCCAACGCCCACTGTTTGCTTAACCTTCTCCGCCTGCGTAGGTTGTACCATAGCTAACACTTGTTTAGCTGTAGTCACAGCGGGCACGGGTGCGGGCGTAGGAATGGGTACTAGCTGTACTGCGCAGGCCTTTAGCTCGGGCTCTAGCGAAATCGGACAGACTTCTGGGTGCGTTAGCGCATTGACTTCGGCGTTGTCGGCCCAGAGGAAGCCCCAGTGCATGGGCATGAAGGCGGTCCCCTTGCGGATGTTTTGGGTAACCAGGATAGGGAGATGGGCAAAGCCTCGGCGCGATCGCACCTCTACCCAATCCCCTGACTGCACCTGCATCTTCTGCGCATCCCGAGGATTCAACTCCAGCACCGGCTTCGGATACTTCTGCACAATCTTCTCTATTCGCCCTGTTCTCGTTTGCGTATGCCAGTGTCCTAGCAACCTACCCGTTGTCAGCACCATCGGGAACTGGTCATCTGGCGGTTCGGCGAGTCCCTTGAGATGGAAAGCCGCAAACTTTGCTCGGCCATTGTCTGTGAGGAATCGATAGTCGGTATACAGGCGCTTATCGAATTTGTCAGCAGCGGTTTCGTCTGTTTCACAAATAGGCGCGGGCCATTGAATCGGTCCACTTTTGGCCAGGCGCTCGTGGCTGAGTCCACTCATATCGCACAGGCGGCCCGCCGTAAGGCTCACAAATTCGTCATAGACTGCTGCCGCATCGGCAAAGTCAAACTGCTGCGTGAACCCAAGCCGTCTGCCTACTTCAGCAAAAATGGCCCAGTCTGGCATGGCTTTGCCCACCGGATCGCGAAAGGCCGGACATAGGGTAACCATGCGTTCTGAGTTGGTCATGACGCCGTCGGCTTCGCCCCACTGGGCAGCAGGTAGCACTACGTGGGCGTAAGCGGCGGTTTCGGTAGGGTAGTAGGCGTCTTGGCAGATAGTGAACGGTGACTTGAGTAGGGCGGCTTTCGTGCGTTCAATATCCGGCATACTCACCGCCGGATTTGTCGCAGCTACCCAAAAGACGCCGACCTCTTCTCTTTCTAAAGCCAGCATCATGTCCCAGGCCGCTAGCCCAGGTACAGGAGAAATACTTCCTTCTGGTAGCTGCCAGACTCTTTCAACGGCCTGCCTGTGTGCAGGCTTTTTCACCAGTCGATAGCCTGGCAAAATGTGCGCTAGCCCACCGGCTTCTCGGCCGCCCATCGCATTTGGCTGGCCCGTCAGCGAAAATGGCCCTGCCCCTGCGCGGCCGATGTTTTGCGTCATCAGGTGCAGGTTGATAATTGTGCGAACCTTGGCCGTTCCTTCCGTCGACTGATTCACGCCCATTGACCACAGCGACAGCACATTCTCTGAATTCGCCCATAGCGTTGCGGCGAGTCGCACATCCTCTTCCGAAATGCCGCACATATCAGCGACTCGCTTTGGCGGATAGTCGCTCACAACCTGCGCATATTCTGCAAAGCCGTCTGTGCAATAGTCAATAAAGAGCGGGTCGTGCTTACCCCAGCGAATGAGCAAATGTGCGATGCCGTTGAGCAAAGCGATGTCTGTGCCAGGCTTAATCGCTAGGTGCAAGTCTGCATCTTTCGCGGTTGCTGTTCGGCGTGGATCGACCACAATCAGCTTTACTTTCTTGTTCTTTTTATGGTGTTTTTTCAACCGGTTGAACACAATCGGATGACAGTCGGCGGTGTTTGTCCCAATCAAGAAGGCGCAGTCTGTTTTCTCCAAATCGTCGTAACAGCAGGGTGGTCCGTCAGAACCAAAGCTCTGAATGTAGCCTGCCACCGCTGAAGACATGCAGAGACGTGAGTTCGCGTCAAAATTGTTGGTGCCAATGCAGCCTTTAATCAGCTTCTGAGCCAAGTAGTAATCTTCGGTTTGAAACTGCCCAGAGCCATACATGCAGATGGAGTTCGGCCCCCGCTGCGCAATTGATTTTTGAATTTCTGTTGTGATGCGGCTAAAAGCTTCGTCCCAGCTTACTTCTCGAAAAGGCTGGTCGAGCGATTCGCGCATCATCGGCACTTGGAGCCGGTCTTTGTTGAGCGACTCACCGACAGAGGCTCCTTTTATGCACACTTGCCCCTTACTCGAAGGATGTGCTTTGTTGCCCACGGCTTGCCAAATGGGCCTGCCGTTGCTGTCACGCGTGATTTTGCGGCCCGGACGCGCTGGGGGAAAGACTTCTAAACCACAGCCCACACCGCAGTAAGGGCACAGAGTCTTGGTTGACAATGTTTTGGGTGAAAGCGCCATGGAAACCTCCGGGGCTTGGGGCAAAGGATTAAGAGAGAGAGGGTGAGCAGTCAAGGGTAAAGACTAATACTAAAAAAGATAGGAGGCGAACAACACCTCCTATCTTTTAAGGTAAGCACTCGCCGCTAGCCGCCAAATCTGTCAAAGTCAATGCTGACGATAGGGTTAGCTGCGGTAAGTGAAGCCATCGTTAGCGAACCATGGGCTGATTGAAGGAGATAGGATCAGCCGGTAGCTCTTCGCCTTCATGGGCATCAGCAAAGGAGTCTTTAGGCTCATCTAGGAAGAAGGCGCATAGGAAGGCCACGATGAGACCCATTACACCCAGTACCTGGAAGAATGCCGCATTGGCCTGCGCTGTTCCCGCAGCTACAGCCGCTGGGTCAACACCCTCACCACCGGGAATAAAGGCTTCCTTGAGCAAGAGCAAAGTTGTGAGATAAGCTACCGCACCAACGTTACCGTAAGCACCAACGTTACCTGCAACTTGGCCTGTAATCCGGCGCTTCACCAGCGGTACAAGCGCAAAGGTCGCACCTTCTGCTGCCTGTACAAAGAAGGAACAAGCCATCACGAGGAGAACTGCTGCTGCCAATGGCCAGCCTGCACCAACTTGGCTAAAGAGGAGATAGCCAATGCCCATACCACCGAGCAGAACGGTCATTGTCCATTTCCGGCTGCCTACCGAGTCGGAGATGATGCCACCACCAGGGCGGGAGACCAGGTTCATAAAGGCGTAGCTGGAAGCAATAATACCGGCGGTCGCTTTGTCGAGTGTGAACGTACCTTCAAAGAATGCAGGCAGCATGGTCACAACGGCTAGCTCAGAGCCAAAGTTAACGATGTAGGTTAGCTCTAGCAGCGCAACTTGCTTAAATCGGTAGCGCTCTTCGGCTGAGTAGACTTTGGAGCCGGTCATCAGCTCTTTGTTCACGCTCCAGCAGTTGTACGCTTGGAACGCATAGAGCGCAAGGAGTGCTATCCAGACAATCACCATCGTGGCATCGTTCAAGAAGGCAACTTTCTTCAAGCGCCATGCCAATACCATCATGATGATAGTGAGCGGCGCGTTCATTGCTAGGAGGAACCAGAAGTCACGCTTGGTAGTGACTTCCATGCCACGCGCGCTTTCGGGCTTTTGATAAACTTTGCCAGGTGGCGTATCGGTAACGTTGAAGTAGTAGAAGACGCCATAGAGGGCAGCAACAATACCACTGCCAGCAGTTGCGGCTCTCCAGTTCAGGACATCGCTGCCGAAGCCAAAGCCGAGAACGTTGAACGCCTGAGTTTCGCCGAAGTTGAACGAGCCAGGGAGGAAGCTAAGTGCGATCGCAAACAGCACCATTGTGAAGGCAGAAAACGCAGAGCCAAAGTTGCCCCAGCCACCGTAAATACCTTCTGCAGTACCCACTTCCTTGGGGGGGAACCACTCAGCTGTCATGCGAATACCAATGACAAAGCCCGCACCGACGATACCCATCAGCAAGCGACCAATCACCAGCTGGTTGAAAGAGGTTGCCGTTGCGAAAATAAGGCAAGGAATCGCTGCATATATCAGCAGTAAAGAATACGTAACACGAGGGCCGTACTTGTCGAGTAACATGCCGATGATGATACGCGCTGGCACGGTGAGAGCCACGTTACACAGGCCAATAGTGCCTGCCTGGCCTGGCGTTAAGCCAAACTCTTGAACAATAGTAGTTTTGAAAGGTGGATAGTTAAACCACACCACAAACGATAAAAAGAATGCAAACCAAGTCAGGTGAAGTATTCGGTACCTGCCTTGAGTTGCTTTTGAAAACAACTCTCCGATCATCTTGCGTTATGCTCCTAGGTATAGAGATGTTTTGATTGCAGTTGATATATCCCCACGCAGGCGAGTTATCAACTGGTCTCAAAACGGATTGAACAAAAAGCCTATGGGTTGCCGCCCGTAGGTTTTTTCTTTGGGTGGCCCGATATGCTGATGGCAGATATCAGGCCGGGAAACACTGTGTGCGGCCTAGCCAAAATAACTAGGCGCATTAAACTCATTTAGCAGTTGCACCAAACTTTTCTTTGAGGAGGCCAGAGACAACCTCTTCTAAGTCTTCGCAGGGTACGCCTTTCATGACGCGTTCGCCAAGCTGGGCGTGCTTGCCAACCTTGCCACCCATGTAGATGTCGACAGCCTCGACGGGCTTGCCATCTTTACGGGCTTTGGTTCCTAGGAAACCAATATCGGCAACCTGCGGCTGTCCGCAAGAGTTGGGACAACCCGTCCAGTGCATACGCACTGGCTGGTCGACATTTAGCATGGCGTCGAGCTTTTGGCTCAGGGCTTGCGCTCTTTGCTTCGTCTCGATGAGGGCGAAGTTGCAGAACCGGGAGCCAGTACAGGACACCAACGCTCTCGACAGCGGCGCAGGGTCGATCGAAAACTTCTTCACGGGCTCTTCCTGCAAGAAGGCTTCCAGGCGTGAGTCGGGCACGTTGGGAATGAGCACATTCTGCTCTACGGTCAGGCGAATTTCGCCGTTGCCGTAGACCTCGGCTAGCCGAGCGAACTCAAACATATCGTCTGAATAGAAATGACCGACAGGAACGTGAAGGCCGATGTAGTTCATCCCTGGCTGCTTTTGCTTGTGCACGCCCAGATGATCGCTTTTTCCCTCTTCGGTAATGGCGTCTTCTGGCGCGGCAGGCTCTAGCTTTTGGCCCATTTGCGTTTCTACCGCTGCGCGAAACTGGTCTAACCCCATTGATTCGATTAGCCACATGAGGCGCGTTTGCTGGCGATTACCCCGAGAGCCGTTATCGCGAAACACGGTTAAGATGGCGCGGCACAGCTCAACAACAGTGTCGTCAGCAGGCACCCATGCATTCAATGGAATAGCGGCTTCACAGCGCCTAGCAGAGAAAAATCCGCCGACTATAACGTTGAACCCTAACTCGCTTGATTCGGTGCCGTCTTGGAATGCAGGGATGAAGGCAATGTCGTTGATCTCGGAGTGAATTGAGTCTTCTCGGCTGCCCTCAATCGCGATGTTGAACTTGCGGGGCAGGTTGGTGAAGTCGTAGTTGCCTGCACCATTGTTGGTAATCATGTCTTGAACTTTGACGACTAGCCCTTGGGTGTCGATGAGTTCAGAAGCTGCGATGCCAGCGACCGGAGAGCCGGTAATGTTGCGAACGTTATCCATGCCAGACTGCATGGAGGTAATGCCCGCCTGCTCGAACCGGCTGAAGATATCAGGAATATCTTCTAAGCGTACGCCGCGTAGCTGCAAGTTTTGGCGGGTGGTAATGTCTGCGCAGCCGTCGTCGCCATAGCGCTGAACGATTTCTGCAAGCACCCGCATCTTGTGGCTAGAAAGAACGCCGTGGGGCAGCCGCAGCCGCAGCATGAACTTACCAGGGGTCACTTCTCTGTAAAAAACGCCAAGCCACTTGAGTCTGCCGGTAAGATCTGTCTTATCGACGGCTTCCCAACCCATTTCAGCAAACTGCTTTAGCTCGTCTTTAACGGCAAGGCCGTCCTTCTCAGCTTTGTACTTTTCAAACTTATTCTTTTTTTCTTTTTTTACAACGCTTGGTGACGTAACCATGGTTCACCCAAAATGTTAATGATCGGCCTTAAAAACAAGCTATTGCCTTTAGCCTTATTACCTTTCTATCCTTCAGCAAACACGTGTAAACGGATTGCTTTGAGGCATGGACTTTATAACAATAACCTTCAATCGACCTCAAACTACTGCTAATGATTCGGTAGCTCAAGAAAAGTGGTAGACCTTTCAGTTGTCAGTGACTGGCAACATAAAACGCCTACCCACCACGCTTATAAGGAACCGTTTTAGGGTTTTGTTTAACTCATTTGCTGTTTGAGTTGCTCTCAAGATATGGAAATCTACCCAGTGGTTTTGTATTAGTCACTACCGTTTGGCAGAATGAGTGGCTAGTTTTGCATAATCTTTATGCGAAAATCGCGATCCCCTGAATCTATTGGCTCTAAAGGGTCCTAGAATCGTATCTATAAAGATAGGTGCTAAGTGGCCGGTTGCAAATGCAGCATGAAGCAGTGGATGTACGTAAAGAAGAGCGGCGTAGTCAGAAAAATACGGCTGCCGATCAGAAGTTTGCTCTGCGTTCTCTCGACCGTTCCCGGTGAGATGACTGGTTGGACGACGGCTGAGATGAATACGGTGATGAATGCGGTGACCTACAGTGAAGCCTAAGCGGACCGCACAAAGCTTGAGATATGGTTTTCTCCCTCTTTAGTAAGGCGAACACTTGTAGATAGTTGGCCTAGACAGTTAGCCGTTGCTCGAATGCTCGTATAAATGCTTTTATAAATTACTTTCAAAATAGAAAAAATGACGATGTAAAATTATTTGATGGCGGAAATTTGACGACTGTTTAAGGAGATGAAAAAGTAAAGTAAAGCCAACTATATTATTGAGCAATCGTTTTTCTGTTAGGTCATTTTTCACCGTCGCTTTAAGCGCTACTTGGGAGCTACTCGGCTATGTCGTCTGGAGAATCTGTAACTGCCGCCTCATCGCAGGCTGTAGATCCCAACGACATAAAGCCGCCGCCTTTAGAGAAACAAATAGCTGAAGCTATTGAGCAGCTTGCAGTGGGAGACTTTCACAGCCAGTGGGACTATGCCAAGCAGTTTTCACGGCAGTTTGCTCAGTGGGGCGATCGCATCATTCCCCCGCTCATCTATCAGCTAAAAACGCAGCAAGACCCAGACACTCAGTGGTTTCTCATTCGCATACTCAGCCAGTTCGAGCACCCGACCATTGTCACGGCTCTGGCGCAGCTTTTGGTTACCACCCATAGCGAAGAACTCCAGATAGAAGTGAGCAAAGCGCTATCTACCCTGGGTGAAAGCGCGATTAAAACGCTGAGTGACTTACTCGCTACCTCGGTAAAAGAAGAACAGCCGGGACTAGATGCCCCGTTGGATTTACAGCTAGATGCCCAGCGTATTCTCGCCGCGCGGACGCTGGCCTACATTCGCCGCAGCGCAGTTATTGAGCCCTTGCTCAGCATTGTTGACGATCCTCATCCTGAGCTGAGAGCGATCGCAATAGAAGCCCTGGGCAGCTTTCACGATGCCCGCATCACACCTGTGCTCCTTGCCGCCCTTAAAGACAAGCCTCCTATTTGTATAGAGGCGATTCGCACCTTAGGTCGCCGCCGCGACCTGTTAGCGGTAACGGATTTGATTACGCCTTTGACGCAATGTCTGCTGGCAACAGACGAGACGGTTGCGAGTGAAAGTGCAACTGCCCTTGGCAGACTAGGCAGTGAGGCCGCAATTACAGCGCTCGGTGAACGGCTCACTACGCCCCTTTCTACCCATGTGAAAGTTGCTATCGTGCGTGCCCTAGGCTGGCTAAATGTTGCTAGCTCTGTGAGCTACCTGGCTAACGCCTTTCAATCGCCGATGCCAGAGATTATGCCTGTGGTGAAAAAGGAGATTGCGCGGGCGCTAGGGCAAACGCGTGAAGAGGCGTTACGTGCGATCGCCGCCGCCCCGCTGATCGAATGGATAAAAGCCTCGCAGTTAATAGACCCACCTAAGGGTGACTTATCTTCTAGTTCCGAAACTTGGCTCATTCTGCAAGCTGTGCTTTCGTCCTTAGCCAGGCTGGGTGCTACAGATGCAATTGATAGTGTGATCCCAATTTTGAGCCATCCAGATCCTCGGCTCAGACTGCATGCGCTCAATGCCCTGAAGCAAATTGATCCTAGAACTGCGCAAGCCCAAGCTCAAAACTATCTTCGGCAGCTGCACTCATCGCCCGTTGAAAAGCAGTATGTTGCAGAAACTCTGGCCGCTTGGTGAGTAGCGTAAAGAGGTATTGGGCGCTTATGTACGCTGCTTTGTTGTGAGCATATTGAACAAGTTGTAGAGCGATAGAATAGTTGAGCGTATTGACGTACCTATCAGCCACTTTTGAAAGGCTGTGACCTTGTGGCAAACGCTACATTCGCTATGGTGCGCCTGCGTTTAAACAAACTGAGTAATTTCTTCGCTTTATCCGAATCGAGGGTAGCCTGGAGTGAATCTACCTCTTGTAATGGCACGAAAATCCTACTGACTCAGTATGACCATATCTTCAGGCGCAGACCAAAACGATACTCTCGCAGTCCCCTCTTTTAATGTATTGGA
>ERZ1740067.112-NODE-112-length-64456-cov-18.299436_pt1 | contig 64456 bp, 67 predicted proteins | sample MGYA00581736_ERZ1740067 | MGnify/ENA primary metagenome ERZ1740067 (study PRJEB43018, sample SAMN04849236) | marine metagenome | isolation source: floating plastic debris | place: Pacific Ocean | collected 2008-08-27 | study: EMG produced TPA metagenomics... | reverse complement strand
GTTTGGATTCGATGGCTGATCACTTCCCATCATCTCTCAATCCTGCAACGCCAATCTGGGCAGTTTCAACAGGAATTCATCCAATCCACACCTTTCAGCTCTCACGAAAATACAACGCACTAACTGCCGGAGGGTGGACCATTCAAGAATCGACAAAAATCTCTTACGGCGAGGGAATCAAAGCCACCCTAGCTGTTACGCGCACTTTACCTGGCGTTTCACCTTGTTTACCGCAGTTGGGATAAGACTTAACGTCAACAACCTGGATATATCCATTTTGTGGTAGCGCCTTTCCGGTCTTTGCTGCATTTTCAAACCAAATATTGTCGATATCAGGACAGTAATTTGGTGGCTGAATACGAACATTTAAATTCTGCTTAACAACGTAAGTGTCACCTACGGAGATATTTTCTGGAGACTTACCTTCTAATCCCAAAACGAAGTTTACGTCCCATTGTCCAAAGTTCTGATCGTAAACACCCATGGAAATCCATCCACTCTGGGCGGCCTCAGTGGCTCTAGCGGAGGGTGATGAAACAGGGGGCTGGTTCGTCGTAGCTGGGGAAGCTGCTGGAGATGGTGGTGGGGCGAGTTGTTGATTGGGTTGGGGAGTGGTTGTAGCGGCGGGGGCGCTGGGTGAAGGGGAGGCGGAAGGCTGCTGAGTCTCGGTTTCTGTTTCAGTGTTCGATGTATCCGCTGTTTGCTCTGACTGGGGACGGAGCACCAATGCTGCGCCGAGGATTGCTCCACCAATTAACAACGCCATTGTAATCGTCCGTAGCCAGTCATCCCGCCCTTGGTTTTTGGGACTTTGGGTTGGCAGTTCCGCTGGGGCGCTGGGGGCAAAAGACACGGTTTCCATCACTGTGGGTGCGCTAGATGGGGAGGCGGATGCCATGGCGGGAAGTCCTGTATCAAAAATCGTGGGCGAGACGCCGGGAGGAGTGGACGCTGACGGCGCTGCCTCGGAGTTGATGGTTGACAGCATAGACTGGGCGGAATCGAAGCGATCGCGAGGGGAAAACTGAATCGCCTTGTTTAAGACGCCCGAAAATTCGGGGCTAAGGTTGGGAACCTGTTGGACCCATGCCAGCTCTCCCGTGTTCAAATTAGTCTTCAGCTCTTGGGGAGTTCGTCCAGTGAGTAGGGAAATAGCCGTTAGCCCAAGGCTGTAAAGGTCACTGCTGAAAACCGGTCGCCCGCTGGATTGCTCTGGGGGCATATAGCCGGGGGTGCCAATTACGATTGATCGTGATCGCCCACTTTGCCCTTCCACCACGGTACCAATGGTTTCCCGCACTGCGCCGAAGTCGATTAACACAGGCTTATTGTCAGGCTCCCGCAAAATAATATTTTCCGGCTTAATGTCTCGGTGAATAATCCCTTTCCCGTGGACCACCTGTAAAACTTCAAGCAGAGATGCCAATATACCTTTTGTCTCGACCTCCGTTAAGGGACCGTTTTCGTCAATTTTTTGCTGTAAAGTTTTGCCCTGAATAAATTCTTGCACCAAGTAATAGTCACCTTCTTGCTCAAAATAAGCGTAAAGGTCAGGAATCTGATTATGGTTCCTTCCTAGCCCTTCTAAAGTGGCTGCTTCCGTTTGAAACCGTCGATTAATTTCCGCCTGAACGTTCGGATTGTCTGCCTTCGCTTTAAGTCGTTTAACCACGCACTGCCTTTTTGACGGCATCTGGGTGTCCTCTGCCAAAAAGGTTTCTCCCATGCCCCCTTCGCCAAGGGACTGGATAACACGGTAGCGATCGCCAATATTTTCACCCATAATTTCTGCTGTTTGATTGAAGCAAAAGCTGTTATCTCTTCACCGCTGAACCAATCCCAGTGCTCCCCACCATCGCATCCTGCGCAACAAACTGAGAGAAGGCTCGTGCTTTTTGCTCACTTCTAAACGATGCAATTTGAATAACGCCTTGCTCCGTGCGTAAGTAAGCGTCCTTGCAAAACCGGTTTTGGATGTGAGTCAAGGTTCTGTCGTCCGTTTTGCGAGTGAACACTTGGTAAAACTCCTGAAGACCGGCGGGATTGGTGTCCCCGCATTCTGCCTTAGGGAAATTTTGAGGCTGCAATTGGGTGATGTCTACTGGGTCAGGGGCTATGGAGGGGGTGGGAGATGGACTAGGGGTGGTGGAGACAACGGGGTTTGGGACAGGAGTGACGGGGGGCACAGGGCTGTAGGGCTGTTGAGGCTGGGGTGGTACGACTCCGGTGTTTTGGGGCTCGCTTGGCACCGAGGGCGACGGCGATGGGTCAGGAGCTGGACCTTGGACAGTTGATTCTGTTTGGGGACGCAACACGAACGCTGCCCCGAGGATTGAGCCGCCGATTAGCAATGCCATAACGATCGCAATTAGCCAATTATCGCGATTGGAAGATTGCTGATTAGAAAATTCCGTCGGCATACCACCTGTAGGCGCTACCGCGCTGGTGTTCACCATGGTGGGAATGCTATTGCTATTGCGATCGCTAGAGACTGGCGTTTCAATAACCGTTGGAGGGGCGGTGGGTTTGCCCTGGCAGGGAACTGCGCCGGAGTTTAGGGCGCTTAGCATGGCTCCGGCGGAGGGGAAGCGATCGCGCGAGTGAGATTGAACAGCCCGGTTGATAAAGTCGGCGAAACCAGGGCTTATGTTAGGTAGCGCCCGCTGCCAAATCAATTCTCCCGTGCCCGGATCCGTGTCCAACTCCTGGGGAATCTTGCCGGTCAACATGTAAATGGTGGTCAAACCCAAGCTATACAAATCGCTGCCAAACACCGCCCGCCCGCCGGATTGTTCCGGAGCCATAAAGCCGGGGGTGCCAATTACGATGGAGCGCGACGATAGCCCCTGGCTATTCACCACCGTGCTCATGGTTTCCCGCACCGCCCCAAAGTCAATCAGCACGGGCTTTTGGTCCGGTTCCCGCAGAATAATATTTTCTGGCTTAATATCCCGATGAATAATTTTTTTGCCATGCACCGTTTGCAACACCGGCAGCAGCGCCGTCAAAATTCCCTGGGTTTCCGCCTCCGATAGGGGACCTTCCGCCTCGATTTTTTGCTGAAGAGTTTTGCCCTGGATAAATTCCTGCACCAAATAATAATCGCCGTCCTGTTCAAAGTAGGCGTACAGGTCGGGAATTTGGTGGGAATCGTGACCAAGGTTTTCTAACGTAGCGGCTTCTTTCTTGAAACGCTTGCGAACTTCTTCTTGGGCGCTTGGATTGTCCGTTTGGGATTTTAAGCGCTTAATTACGCACTGACGTCCCGAGGGCATTTGGGTATCTTCTGCCAAAAACGTTTCGCCCATTCCCCCTTCGCCCAAGGGTCGAATAATGCGATAGCGATCGCCAACACTCTCACTCATGAACATCATTAATTCTCACCAGGGTGCAGTGATCGTGCGGTATGTTTGTTGTCCGCAGAGACAAATCATCTCAATAAACATGATAGTAAGCCACCGCACTTGTAATTGAGTGCAACGGGCAGATTACAGGTAGATTCCGGGCGTATTTTGGGTTGATTAGAGGCGCAAATTCTGACTCTGTACCTGAGTTATTTTCAGCTTTCACGGTTTCTATGGGCGTTAATCTGCTTGCAAATGGTATTGAAGGAAGGCTAGGCGATCGCTAGCTTCTTCAATAACTTTGGCGGTGGGCTTCCCGGCTCCATGTCCCGCTTTGGTTTCAATGCGAATCAACGTGGGTTGGTCACCAGCCTGGGCGGATTGAAGGGCGGCGGCGAATTTAAAGCTGTGGGCGGGCACTACGCGATCATCGCGATCGGCAGTAGTTACCAGCGTGGGCGGATATTCGGTGCCTGACTTGAGGTTATGCAGCGGCGAGTAGGCGTAGAGCGCCTGGAATTCATCGGCATTATCAGATGAACCGTAATCGCCACACCACGCCCAACCGATGGTGAACTTGTGGAACCGCAGCATATCCATCACGCCCACTGCCGGAATCGCCGCACCGTACAATTCTGGGCGCTGGGTCATACAAGCTCCCACCAGCAGGCCGCCATTGCTACCCCCGTGAATCCCCAGGGTGTCCGACGACGCATAGGAGTTGGCAATCAGCCATTCCCCAGCGGCAATAAAATCATCAAAAACATTTTGCTTGCTAAGCTTCGTTCCGCCTTGGTGCCAATCTTCGCCGTACTCACCACCGCCACGTAGATTCGCCACCGCAAAAACGCCGCCCATTTCCATCCAAACCAAATTGGAAATACTAAAAGATGGGGTCAACGAAATACTAAACCCGCCATATCCATAAAGCAGCGTCGGCAGCTTTCCGTTTAGCTCCAGCCCTTTTTTATGACTAATAAACATGGGCACCCGAGTGCCATCTTTGCTGGTGTAGAAAACCTGCTTGGTTTCGTAATCGTCGGAGCTGATTTGAATTTGCGGCTGACGGAAAAGAGTGGCGCGATCGCTGGTCATATCATAGCGATAGATCACGCTGGGAGTAGTAAAGCTAGTGAACTGGAAGAAGGTTTCCGTATCGTGGCGCTTGCCGTTGAAACCGCCCGCAGAACCAAGCCCTGGCAGGCTAATTTCCCGCACAAATTCCCCGGTTAAGCTAAACACCTTCACCTGGCTTCGAGCATCTTTCAAATAGGACGCCACGAACTGGTTATTCAATAGCCCAACGCCTTCCAAAGTCTCCGTTGCTTCAGGAATAATCTCCGTCCAGTTTTCCTTGGTAGGGTTGTCTAAATCAACAGCAACAACGCGATTGCGTGGGGCATCTAAATTAGTTTCAATCCAGAATGTTTTGCCCTCGTTATCGATAAGGCTATAGCTAGCATCAAACTCAGAAATAAGTTCCACCACTTCAGCATTGGGATCCTTTAGATCTTTATAGAAAAGCAGATTCTTCCGCTCCGATCCCTTCCAAACGAAAATAACTAGATAGTTTCCATCTTCGGTAACGCCGCCGCCAAATCCCCACTCTTTCTCGTCGGGACGTTCGTACACTAAAACGTCTTCTGACTGGGGCGTTCCGACGCGGTGATAGTAAAGCTTTTGGTAGTAATTTGCCGCTTCAAACTGCTCCGATTCCTTCGGCTCAGCATAGCGACTGTAGTAAAAACCCTTGCTGTCGTGGTCCCAGGATGCGCCCGAAAACTTAATCCACTTCAGCTCTTCCTCTAAATTTTTGCCCGTGGCAATTTCTCGCACCTGCCAAGTTTGCCAATCGGAGCCTGATTGGGATAAGCCGTAGGCAAGGTATTTGCCATCTTCACTAATGGCGTAGCCAGACAGGGCGACAGTGCCGTCATCGGATAATTTATTGGGATCTAATAACTCCTTGGGCTCCCCTTCTAAATCATCTAAAACATACAAAACGCTCTGGTTTTGTAGACCGTCGTTTTTGAAGTAGAAATATTTGCTGGCTTTTCTGAATGGTGTGCTGTACTTCTCGTAATCCCAAAGGGTGGTTAGGCGCTTTTGGATCGCCTCACGTCCCGGCAGCTTCGCGAGATAGTCCGCCGTAAACGTGCTCTGCTCTTCAATCCACGCCTGTACGTCCTTATCATCCGCGCCGCCCTCCAGCCAACGGTATGGGTCAGCAACGGAGGTGCCATGGTAATCGTCGGTTTGCTCAACGGTGCGGGTGGCGGGATAGGTCAAGGAGTCGCTACTCATGGCACTTATAAAACTTTATATTTCGTTCAGTTTTTATCTATAACACCTTCTTCGATGCGGTGGACATTTTGGACGGCGTATCAGACCCGTTGCTACGAGGTTTTAGTTCTTGAAATTGCACTGGTTTTGATGGCTCGGGCGCTGGGTGCTGAGGAGGCTGCGTGATCGCCCCCCCATCGTCCAGGAAAATCCCAAACCACTTAAACGGAATTCCTGCCCGACGGTTCCAATTGGAGGCGATCGCCAAGATCACCCCAGCCACCACAAAAACCGGCGTCGGCAAATCCACACCTTTTAGCAATTGCAAGCCCTCAGTGGCCAGAAACAAAACCACAAAAATAGTGAACCAAACTTTCATGGGAAAAGGGCGGAGAAGGCGGGCGATCCAGCGACTGGCCAATCATAACTACCAAAGCCATTTGATGCTCGCTTAGTTTGCTGCCGCGTCTTATTTTCCCTGTCTATATTTCTTTTGCTCCGTCTATCTCTTTTGCTCCGATTCTTTTGGTCCGACGTCTTCATTTCTTCTGTTCGATGCCAAACCCTGCTAAAGCGATTTGGGTCAGCGGCTCACCCTCGGCGGGGCGGCGATAATTCAAGATTTTGCGCACCCGCATTTTCGGATTCACTAACGTAATGGAATCCACCGAAACAACGCTGGTGTAAGTGGTAGTTAGCGCCAGTTCGTTGGTCAGCGGGTTGAATTTAAATTTTGCCACCATCGGCTTCGATTCTTCGTAGGCGCGATCGCGAAGGTAGGACCCCGTCAACAGTCCCTCATCTTCCCCATCGGGCACAAACAAAAAGTTCAAACCGTAGGCTTTTTTCTCCCCATGTTCAGACACCGTTTGAAAATCCAGATGGTAGCCCGGCAACGTTCCTAGCTCTTCCGGCTCAGCAAACTCATTGTCGGACAGCACTTTGCGCTTCATATCCTCGTCCAGACCGCGAATTTGGAATTCCGTCTGCGATCGCTCCACCTCTTGATGGGTCAAATAATGATAAGTACGCTCGCTCACCCAATCGCCGACGCACGTTTCAAAAAAACGTTGAAATACCGCTAAATCCATAATTTCAATCGCCCTGGCGTGATTGCATTGATGATTTTTTAAGTTTCTCTATTGTTATACGAATCCTTAAAGACAAAACAAAATCACCACAATAAACTGGCGTTAGCGCTATTCCTTATTTCGTTATCGCTAATTTTAGGCGTTTTACTGCCGTGGTTCTTTCCAGCCCCGATCTTTTAGCTCTAGACTTCGACGGCGTAATCTGCAATGGATTGCAGGAATATTTTCAGGTGGCGTGGGAAACCTATTGCACCGTGTGGAAACGGGAGGACAAAGTACCCCCGGAGGCGATCGCTCAGCGATTTGGTCCCCTGCGAGCGGTGATTGAGACGGGCTGGGAAATGCCGATTTTGATTCACGGGCTGGTGAAGGGGTTAGATGATGAGACCCTGTTTGGGCAGTGGAACACGGTAAAGCGGGGTTTGATCAAGGAATGCCCTATTGATGGACCCCATTTGGGAGAGGCATTGGACCGGTGTCGCGATCACTGGATCAAAACAGATTTAGACGGTTGGCTGGAGCTTCACCAGTTTTATCCCGGCATTTTGGAGCAGCTTCAACGGTGGTTAAACGAAGAACTGCCTTTGTTTATCATCACCACGAAGGAAGCTCGATTTGCTCGGCAATTACTGGAGCAGGCGGGGATTACCATGCCCAAAAGCACAATTTTTGGAAAGGGAGAACATCGTCCCAAATGGCAAACCTTGGCATTGCTTAGTGATATCGAAGATGTGCGCCAAGTGTGGTTTGTGGAGGACCGCTTATTGACGTTGCACTCGGTGGCAGATCAACCGGAGCTAGCGGGGATTGGTTTGTTTTTGGCGGATTGGGGCTATAACCGTCCGAGCGATCGCCAATCAGCAAAAGACAGCAAAAATATCCACCTAATCGACCTGGATCAATTCAACGGTAAGTTCGACTCCTGGTTAGCTCCTTGATTAATACAAATGCGTAGCCCTTGTTGAGCATTCAGCATCGGCGATCAGTTATCCAAAGTCGATGGCTAAAGCAGTGATTTTAGTGCGCGTTTGTAAATCGAAAAATCAAGAGATAGAACCATGTCTTACGATATCAATGCCGCCCCTTATGGGTGGTATATCGGATCATACTTGCTGCGTTTTATGGAGCTTGAGGCTGACAATAACCATGATCCAGAAGCCCGATTCTTAAGCTGGGAAAATACGGTGATTGTGCAAGCGAAAAATATTGAGGAGGCTTACGAGAAAATCGTTGCCATTGGAATCGGATTTACCGAGCCTTACAAAGGTGGTGACCAGGGAGTTCCAGTGCAGTGGGAGTATTTGGGGATGACCGATCTTCTGCCCATCTACGACGAACTTGAGGATGGTGCTGAGGTGATGTGGTTACCTCGTCATCCACGTAAGCTGAAAAATCTGAGGCGCTTGGTCGTGGAAAAGGAGGTATTTTTTAATCGACGTCCAAAAGAGTAATCATTGCTCTCGTTGAGTTTTGATTGGGCGATCGCTTCCGAATTTTGGGGCGATCGTCAGAACGGAAATAGCATCTAAAACATTCATTAGAATCGGAACAGTTCAAAATACTTTTTAAAGAGAGCTTCATTGTTGAATAGAAATTGATAGATCGAGAGAATCGTAAAAATCCAGGACCATACCATGACTTTTTCTTACTAGAAAGCTTAGAAAAGGTTGCATACTCAGCGCTCCGTCAATACCTCCCAAAAAGATCAAGAGCGCATCTTTCAGATGAGATCTTGCGTTTCATTATGTTGGACACCATCAATTGGGTTCCAAGCTTTATTCCCAGAGAACATTGTTGGGAAAGCCATCAGGGACTGGATTTATATCGAATGACTATTATTGGTGCTGATGGTGCAGAAAAGCTCTCACAAATTATTCCACTATGGGGAAAACTCTTTGAAGCAGGACCAGAGTGCTTAACTCTAACTTGTGGCTGGACAAATGCTGAGACTCCGGAATTACCTTATGGACACTACGTAAAGCGACTCTATGACCGAGATAAAGTTGTTGCTCCCCTGAAAGTCTTGTACGGGTATTCAAGAGCTGTCATGGAAGGACAAGCCGGTTACATTCTTCACGTCGGAATTTAAAAGAAGGCTGGCTATTTGTTGTTTCACATTTCGTAATGTGGAACAATTCTGAGCAGATAACACCTGTGGGCATCGCTACCGGAAAACGCTGAGGATTGGTCAAAATTATGGGCGCTGCTGTCACACTCGAGAATGTTCGCAAGGTATATGGCGATGTGCCCGTGGTAAAAGGGCTGTCGTTTGAAATCCAGGCGGGGGAAATGTTTGGGCTGCTGGGTCCCAATGGGGCGGGCAAGTCCACCACGATTCGGATGATCACCACGTTGACGCGACCGAGCGATGGGTTGATCTCGGTTCAAGGGAACGATGTGGTTCGCCAAAGTACCCAGGTGCGGCAGCAGATTGGGGTGGTGCTCCAGCAGGTGAGCGTGGATCAGGATTTAACCGTTTGGGAAAATATGGAGTACCACGGGCGGCTCCACCATATTTCCAATCCCCGGCGGCAGGAGCGTATCAATGAATGCCTAGCCTATGTGGAGCTAACGGACCGGAAGGATAGCGTGGTGAAGGAGCTATCGGGGGGGATGAAGCGACGGTTGCAAATTGCGCGGGCGTTGTTGCATGAGCCGGATGTGTTGTTTTTGGATGAGCCCACGGTGGGATTGGATCCGCAAACACGGCGGCGGCTATGGGAAATTATCCGCGACCTCAACCGCAAGGGTATGACCATGTTGCTGACTACCCACTATATGGATGAGGTGGAGTATCTGTGCGATCGCGTGGGAATTATGGACGCAGGTCAGCTAATTGAGCTGGGGACGCTGCCGGAATTTAAGAAAAAGCACGGTGAAGGATTGGTGATGAAACAGGTGGGCGATCGCTGGGAATACAAGTTTTTCCCCACAATGCTAGAAGCTAACGACTACCTGGAGAATCAGCCGGATCGCACGGGTTTGATGGTGCGCCCGTCCAACCTGGAGGATATTTTTGTGGAATTGACCGGGCGCCAGTTGGATTAGGGCACGCGACTATTTCACCGGTGCATCTTTTCAGCGGTGTGTCTATCTAACTTAGTGGTGCACATGTCTAACGCAGAGTCTTGCCCTTGCTCCTGGCGATTACAAAGCATCCAAGATAGCGTCGGCGGCGCGTTTGCAGGCTCCGCCGCCTCCCAATGCCCGGCGCACACTGGCGTAATCTTCCAGCACCGTTTGTCGTCCGCTGCCCTGTAATATTTTCCACGCTTCCTCGGCGATCGCCTCTGGGGTAGCTGCCTCTTGCAAAAATTCTGGCACCACCGACTGCATTTCCACCAAATTGACGATGGACATAAACGGGATGGAAAACTTCAGAATATTTCGGGCAATCCAGGCTGTTACTGGGCTGACTTTGTATACCACCGCCTGGGGAACATCCAACAGCGCCGCTTCCAAATTTACCGTGCCCGACTTGGCGATCGCTAAATCCGCCCCCGCCAAACAGGTGATCGATGGTTGCTGCCCCAAATCTTCCGCCGGCAGCCCCAGCACATCCATTTCTCCGCGCCCAATAATCGAAGCCTTCAAACCAAACTCAGTTACTGCCTGGGTGATCGCCTCACGATACTTTTCCAGAGACAGAGGAATCAGAAACCTGACGGGCTTATTCTGCTGCGCTAGGCGCTTTTGTAAATGCTTTGCCGCTTCGAAGATGGTGGGCATTAAATATTTAATTTCCTGCTGGCGAGACGCGGGAATTAGGGCGATCGCCGTTTCCTGGTCCCCAATCCCTAGCCTTTGCCGAGCCTCATCCCGTGTTGGTGCCTGGGCAAGGTGATCCAGCAGCGGATGCCCCACCCATTTCACCATTGCCCCCTTATCGCGATAGTAGCGAGCCTCCTCCGGAAAGATGGACAGGATGCAATCCACCAAGCCTGCCAGCCGATTAGTGCTGCGATCGCCAATGGACCAAACCCATTCCTGGGGCGCGATGTAGTACCAAATGGGCACCTGGGGGAATTTTTTTCGCACAAAAGAACCCAAGCTTAAATTGGGCTCCAGATAATCCACCAGCACCACTAAATCGGGGGGATTATCCTTTAGAAATGCTTTCGCCCGCCGCTGGATTTTTAGCGTAGGCAAAACGTAGGGCAACGCCTCAAACAAACCAATGGACCCAATGGGGGTGGTATCCGCCAATATTTTTGCCCCCGCCGCCGCCATCCGAGGTCCCCCCAGCGCCAGCACTTCCAGCTCAATATTCCGAGCCGCCGCCTGTTGATACAGTCCCCGCACCAGCAGGGACGTTTGTAAATCCCCCGACACTTCCCCGGTGCTAATAAAAACCCGCTTCATCCTTTGCCCCCCGTCATACCTGTCAATCTTTCCATGCTTCCCCGATCCACTGGATGTTAAACACTGGACGTTGGCGGGGCGATCGCACTGGAATTAGAGGAGTTTAAAGAATGCAGTTCCGACGTCAGATTGCTGTGGGCCGCAGTGGCAATGGACGTATCAATAACAGTCGCGCCTTCTGCCCTCGCATTAGCTGCACCTGTGCTTGCTGAATTGGAAGACTGCTTTTTAGGGGATTTGCCTTTGGTACCCGGTGTTAATCCTCGGCGACCCGCCAGCGATCGCTGTAAAAAAGCCACCAAATGATCCAGCGGCTCACTGGGGGGAAGGGTTTGAATTTGGGCGATCGCCGCCTCTGCCGCCAGCCCAGATCGGAAAAACAGACGCAGCGCCTGTTTCAGATGCTTAACCACCTGCCCATCTCCCAGCTCCTCAAAGCCAGCGCGACGCAGCCCCACCCGATTCAAGGTGCGCACTCGCGCCGGATTTCCCTCCACCAACATAAATGGCGGCACGTCGCGATCAATGCGGCTCATGCCCCCCACCATTGCCAAACGACCAATGCGCACAAACTGGTGAATTCCCAGCACCCCACCAATGGTGGCTCGCGATTCGATATGTACATGCCCCGCCAGCGCCACCCCATTAGCCACGATCACGTTATCCTCCACCACGCAGTTGTGGGCCACATGAACATAGGCCATCAGCAAATTGCCATTGCCCACTACCGTAGCTTCCCCATCCCGCGTTGCCCGATTAATGGTCACATATTCGCGAATGGAGTTGTCGTTCCCAATCTTGACTAGGCTGAGGGATCCATCGTATTTGAGATCCTGAGGCTCAACGCCGATAACTGCACCGGGAAAAATATGATTGCGATCGCCAATTACCGTCTTCCCATCAATAACGACGTGGGCTCCAATTGTGGTGTCTGCACCAACTTCCACATGCTCGCCAATGACCGCGTAGGGGCCAACACGAACCGAGGCATGGAGACGGGCATCCGGATGGATAACTGCCGTCGGATGAATCAAGGCTTGCATGGGGTAGAGGAATGGGACGAGAAAAAATCGAAATCGGACCTGGGGGCTGTTATCAATTAAGTCTCAAAGTCTCGCATCACGGGATATGAAGCGCCTATTTATTTGTGAAACAGGACACGGTTCTTCCCACTGCGTAAGGCTTTTGGTGTTAATCAACAACGCGCCCTAGTCTACCAGTGAAAACATCAACTCACCTTGACAGACCAGCTTACCGTCTACCGTCGCCTTTCCTTGCATCTTGCCAATGCGCTTCCGCTTAACCCACATCAGTTCTACGGTCATCACTAGCTGGTCTCCAGGCACCACCGGGCGACGGAAGCGCACCTTATCAATTCCGCCAAATACAAACAGGCGATCATCCCCTTCTTCTTGCATTTGGGTCATCACAATGCCGCCCACCTGGGCCATTGCTTCCACGATTAGCACTCCCGGCATCAGCGGGCGATCAGGAAAATGTCCCTGGAAATGAGGCTCATTAAAGGTGACGTTTTTAATCCCTACCGCTTTTTCGCCAGGCACATACTCAATGATGCGATCCACTAGGGCAAAGGGATAACGGTGGGGAAGAAGCTGATGGATTTGTTCAATGTCGAGGGTGATGGGCTCGCTCGATGGGGTGCCCTCGGCGATCGCCCCTTCCTCCGCGGTGGGAGCCTCAACGTGACTATTGGTACGGGTGGACTGGTTGGCTGTGGGCTCTGTCGCAGAATTAGGAGACGCTTGGGTATTTTCAGCTGCGGTTTCAGACAAGGTGGAGGTGGCGGACAGAGTGGACATAGCTTAGCGAACTCGGATGACGTTAACGAAAACTAAATAGCGACGTTATGACGCTAGAAAACAGCTTTTAAAAACAGCTTGAAGACCCAGTTTCAAAAAACAGTTTTAAAAACAACACAGTTTCAAAAACAATTTTGCAAGACCGCGTCAGAAACTGTTCAGTTAAAAGGCTTTGCCGGTAAGGATAAAGTCCGCAGGGCGCTGAATCGCTATTAATTGGGGAAAATTTACCGAAGCCTTAATAAAAAGGAGCTACTTAAGCAAAAAGTAGGGAACTACTGGAGCCTTTTGGCGATCGCCTTCGCCAGCGCCACATGAAGGCGGTGGCTGGCTTTAAACGCCACGTAGTGAGCCTGGGGAATAGTGCCGATTAAACTCAGATCCCCAACTAAGTCTAAGATTTTATGACGCACCGGTTCATTTTCAAACCGCAGGGGTGGATTTAGCCATCGTTCTTCATCACAAACCAAGGCGTTTTCTAGGGTTCCCCCTCGAATTAATCCGGCTTGCCGTAGCTGTTCAATTTGTCGCGCTAGTCCAAAAGTTCGAGCTTTACCGATAGCGTGTAAAAAGTCATCGCCGTTTGCCCCAAAATCCACGGGTGTCCAACTGTGCCATTGCTTGCCGATGGGAGCCTCTTTAAATTCGATGCCGTAGCTAAAGCGCAACGTCGGGGACGGCAAAGCCGCCACAAATGCATCGCCGTCGTAAATCCAGTGGGGCTCGCTAAGGATAGGACGATGCTGAGGTGCCGAGGATATTGTGGTGACGCCGGCGGTGGCGATCGCCTGACTCCAACCCTGGGCGGACCCGTCCAGCAAGGGCAACTCTGGTCCATCCACCTCAATGCGCACCGCCTCAACTCCGTGGCTCACCAGCGCCGCCAATAAATGCTCCACCGTCCGCACCGTACCTTGCTCAGCCCCCGCCGCGGATACCAGTTCGGTGGATAGCACCGTTTCTCCCACCTGGGACACCTGAGCCGGAATAATCACCGCATCCTGTAAATCCGTCCGCACAAAGTAACGACCGCGATCGCCCTCCCCTTCCGGCACCAGAGTCAGCTTCACTTCAGCGCCAGAATGCAGCCCTACACCGGTACAAGCAACAGAACTAGCAAGGGTCGTTGGCATGGATCTGGATGGATTAGGGTAATAGCTTTCAGAAGAGCAAAGTCTGAGAGTTACAAGGGATCAGCCTAAAATCTTGCGAGAAATATTAATTCCTCGTGGGTTCAACGTCTCGTTACCTTTTGTCTTAGATCGCAGTTTACGTCGAAAGGGGTTGACCTGCTCTATTCGTTGTCGATAAAGCTGTCCCGGTTGTGCTTTGTCTGTTTGTTGAGGTGTCCTGATCAGAGGTGTTACGACTTTGAGAACCACAATGTGGAACGCCTTCTGGAGTCACCGGACCATTGTTAGTATGCGTGACCACCACATCATCCTCGTCAGCCTACGTTCCAATCTCAATGCAAGGATTAGCTAATCAGCTTTATTTAAACCCTTGAAAATCGTTGACAGGCATGAAAAACACCTCTCTACGTGATTCAAAGCAGCGTGGGCGAAGACAATTGGATTGTTGATTTTATAAACAATTCTTGCGATAAATTTTTCTGGATTTGACAGCTTATCTCCTTGATTTATCTGTGTTTTAATCGCTCAAGACTGTCAGTCAGTCAATTTATCAAGAGATTGAAGCTCTGCGGGTTTAGCGCTTTTTAGATGTATATTTCTCCGGTTCTAGAGCTTTTGAATGGCAATATCTAAATATTCAATGACGAGACAAAACCAATCTTCTTATTCTTTTTGTTTTCCCTCTAAATGTGTGAATCTTCGCATTGACGAACACAAAATAATCCCCATAAATTCACTTCAAGTTATGGAGATCATAAGGTTAGAGATAATTTTGAAATCTTTGAAAATACTGTGGTGATTATTCAGCGAATCAGCCTTTTTAACATCAGCGATCGCGCAAATTGTCCTGTTTTTTATCGAACTGACAATAAAACGCCATGGATCAAAAAAGCCCCGACAATAGGTCAGGGCTTGCAGAAATTATTTGGAACTGCTTATGTCAGCCGATGAATCGCTGCGATTTCTAGAAGCGTTCGCCAATGCCGAAATGTAAGCGGGAGTCGCCTTCGTCGTTGACACCATAGTCCAAACGAATTGGACCAAAGGGGGTTCGCGCTCGTACACCGATACCAAAGCCAATGCCGGTGCCAGGCTTGCGTCGTGCGCCCGCTGGGTTGCCGGGGACTGCGCTTGCCGATCCTAAGTCACTACCAACGTCCACAAACAGCACGCCGCCGATGGGGATGCTTTCATTGATGGTAATCACCGGGAATCGATATTCAGCGGTGCCTTGCACATAGTAGCGTCCGCTCCCCACTTCCCCTTCACCGTAACCGCGCACCGAGTTTGTACCCCCGATCGCAAAGGCTTCATAGGGCGGTAGGTCTCCCAGCACAATTCCCCCCTGTACGTTGAACGCTAGGGTTTCCGCGCCCTCCGCAAAGTTGGTCCAATTCACCGGGAAGTAGCGACTGTAGCTGCCTCGCAGTCGGTTGAAGAAAATGCTGCCGCGACCAACGGGAATGGACTGGTCTACGCCAAAGCGCAGGGCAGAGCCGTCTGTGGGGGCAATGGGGTCATTGCGTAAATCCTGGGACAGGTTCAGCTCCAGGGTGAGCAAATCGTCAATGCCGTCGCCGCTGAAGCTGAGGTCGTTCCCCAACTCGTCTTCGGCGTTCACATCGCCGTCCCGGTCCACAATTTCAATATGTTGGAATTCGATGCCCGCCGAGCCGCGCCAATTATTCGCCAACGGACGGGAAAATACGACTCGCCCCCCTAGTCGGTCGATACGGGGGCGATCGCCGTTATCCAGCTCCACCTCGCGATCGCCGCCGTCAAAAATCAAAGAGATGGTACGGCGCTTAAACAAATTCACCGTGTAGGAGGTGCGATTAGGGTCTCCTGCGATCCAAGGGTCCGTAAAGGACAAGTCGAAGCCAAAGCCCCGGTCTGAGAGCTGCACCTCAGCCCCCAGGCGCTGGTTATTGCCCCCTAGGTTTTGTTCCTGGAAGCTAACCGCACCAAAAATACCGCTGGAGGAGCTAAAGCCGGCCTCTGCGCCGATTACCGCCGTGTTTTTCTCTTGCAAGTTCAGCAATACGTCCACTTTCCGTGGGTCATCGCCGGGATTCAGCTTCACCTGCACATCCTCAAACATGCCCAGCCCAAAGATTCGCTGTAAATCTTGCTGAATTAGGTTGCGGTTAAAGGTTGCCCCTGGCTTTAGCTGCATTTCGCGGAACACAATAAAGTCCCGGGTTCGCCCTTCCACTGGGTTGCCGTCCTCGTCAGTGGTTTCCCCGTCTTCGTCCAAGAAAACCAGCTCAATATCTTCAATTTGTCCTTCGGTCACCTCCAGCCGCACAGTGCCGTCGGAGCTGATTTGGGGGGCTCCCACCACCTGAGCCAGCACAAAGCCCTGTTGCTGGTACCACTGGTTTAGATCTTCGATTCCGGACTGTAGCTCATTTAAGTTCAGCGTACGACCGTACAGGGGGCTGAAGATGCGATCCACTTCCTCGTCGGGAATAACCTCTGCGCCACTGACTTCCACCGCCCGTAGTTCTGGGTTTGCCACCACTTCAAAGGTGACCCGCACCCCAAGGGGGGTGTCTTCTGGGCGAACATTAACATCGGCAAATAAACCGGTGGCAAAAATGCGGTTAACGTCTTCCCGTAGCAAACTACGGCTGGTGTTTTCACCGGGGCGGGTGCGAATGGCGTCGTAGACACTGCGCTGTAGCTCAATTCCCACGCCGGTAACAGCCACTTCTGCCACTAGAACCTGGGTTTCAGTGCTGGTGTTAGTGCGAGGTGCTGGACTCGTCGGCGCCGCCGGGGCCGCTTCCTCTGCGGGGGGAGCGTCACCGTCCGACGGACCACTATCGGGAGTTGCCTCGGGATCGGCTTGAGCCTGCCACTGATCTGCCACCTGTAGCAGGGTGGTTCCCACGTTTTGAGGAGAGGTTAAAGGATTTCTGCTGGCCAGTAGAAGGGGCTGGGTTGGGGCGATCGCCGCCTCAGAGGTTCCGGAATTGCGGCTTTCAGCGTTCTGGGTATCAACGTTCTGGGTATCAACGTTTTGGGTATCAACGTTCTGGATATTGACATTGACTTCGGCTGTGGTTCCCGTGTCCAAAGCGTCAGCGATTTCAGCAGCGGTGTTATTGGTTTCGCTAGCAACCCCATCCTGATGGGGAGTGGCAGTTTCCACGGTACTAACGGCGTAGACGCTGGCGGCGGCTGGGTTGGCGATCGCCGCAGCACTCAGATTGGCAGCGGGTAAAGACGTCGCAGCCGCCGCAGTCGCCGAATTATTTAAAGGAGGCTCTTCAGCAACGGCTTGTTCATTAAGCTGCGCCTGAGCAGGAAGATCCACCGCGGCGATCGCCGACAGCACAACCAAAGCGGGGGAGAACCAAAACTGACGCAACATTTTCATCGGAGTATACCGAACTGGGATGGATTAAAACACCGCTACTGGGCTAAAGGACGGGCCGAAGGTGCGCTATTCATCCAAGCGCTACCGTCTGAAGGCATATCCAGCCAATACACAAACAGGGATATGGTACATCAGGTCGCACCAATCCCTGTGATCTGTCGACCAATCTGACAGGTGGCCGACAGTGCCCAAGTCAATGGTTAGGCGCTGATGGGGCGATTTCTGGGGATGATGGTGAAGTTGGCGATGGTGCCGGAATATTACGGGGCGATCGCCGACGATTAAACAAAATGTAAAACACCGGCACCACGCCCAAGCTTAAAACTGTGGACAACGCCATTCCACCCAGCACTGCCACCCCCAGGGCAGTACGGCTGGCGGCACCGGGACCGCTGGATAGCACCAACGGCAAAATGCCAAACAGGGTGGAAAAGGCGGTCATTAAAATCGGGCGAAAGCGGATTCGACCAGCTTCCACCGCGGATTTGATTAGGGGCATACCGCTGGCACGAAGTTGGTTGGCAAATTCCACAATCAAGATGGAATTTTTGGTAGCCAACGCAATCAGCACCACTAACCCCACCTGGCTATAAGCGTTGAGGGTCTGTCCGAAAAGTAACAGCGCACCGAAAGCTCCCAGCAATGCCAACGGCACCGCCAACATAATAATTAGCGGGTCGAGGTAGCTTTCAAATTGGGCGGCGAGCACCAAGAAGACGAAAGCCATGGACAACCCGAAAATAAACAGCACCGTCTGCCCCGATTGAACCAGCGTGCGCGACTCGCCCGACACATCGGTGCGGAAGCCCTCTGGCAAAACGTCGTCAGCCAGGGTTTGAAGGGCTTCCAATGCTTCACCCAAGCTGTAGCCAGGGGCGGGGCTGGCGGACAGGGTGGCCGTGCGGCGGCGGTTGAAGTGGGCAATGGTGGGCGGGGTGGTAACCGTTTCAATATTGACCAGGGCTCCCAACGGCACTGCTGCCGCGGGACCATCGTCAGGGTTCGTTTCGATATAGAGGTTAGCGATCGCCTCCGGATCCGCCCGGAATTGCGATTCTGCCTGAATAATGACCTCGTAGCGACGGTTGCCCCGGTTAAAACTGGTCACATCCCGCCCCCCCAGAAGAGTTTGCATGGTGCGAGAAATATCCCGCACCTCCACCCCTAAAGCTGCTGCCTTGTCTCGATTGATACGCACCGCCACTTCTGGCTGGGTAAAGCTCAGGTCCACATCGACGTTGCGCAACTGGGGCAGCTCCCGAGCTTGGGCTGCTAGCTTCTCCGTTTCGGCGGCGATAGTTTCCAAGTCATTACCCTGCACCACCAACTGCAATGGCGATCCAAATCCGGCCCCTGGCAAGCCGCTGGGAGCGATGGGAAAAATCCGCGCCTCGGGAATTTGGGAAAAGGCTCCAAACAGTCCGCCAATCACCGCCGACTGGTTTTCCTCCGGCGATCGCTCCTCCCAAGGATTCAGCTTGGCAAAGGAAATGGCGCGATTAGTTTGCCCCACGCCACCGCCCCGGCTAAAAGCGCCCACCACGAAATAGCCTTCAATGGCGCTGTTTTCCGCAAAAACATCTTCCACTTTCTGGGTAACCCGGTCGGTGTAGGGCAAACTGGCGCCGTCGGGACCGTTAACAAAGGTCAACACCACCCCGCGATCTTCTCCAGGAATTAGCTCCCGAGGCAGTTGGTCAAAGCACCACCAGCCTCCTACGGTGCTCACCAGAAAAATAATGATCACCAAGCCTGGCGATCGCACCACCTTTTTCAACAGGCCGCCATAGGCATCGCGAGTCCAGTTCAACCCTCGATCAAAGGCAGCAAAAATTCCCTTCGGCTCTCCCTGGGGACGCAATAGCCGGGCACATAGGGGCGGCGCAAGGGTTAATGCCACAAAAGTGGACACCACCACAGCTCCCGCTAAGGTGGCGGAAAATTCTGAAAATAGCCGTCCCGTTTCGCCCCCGGAAAAAATCACCGGTACAAAGACCGCCACCAGCACCACCGTGGTGGCAATTACCGCAAAAAACACCTCCTTGGTGGCGATCGCCGTCGCCGTGAAAGCAGATCGCCCCGCCCCGTTAGCTTCAGGGTTGACAGTCGTGTCCTCGCCCCCCTGCAAATACCGAATCACATTTTCCAGCACCACAATGGTGTCGTCCACCACCAGCCCCGTAGCCAAAGTCAAAGCAAACAGCGTCAACGTGTTGATGGAATAACCGAGGGCCGCAATCACCCCCAAGGAACCAATCAGAGACACAGGAATGGTGACCGCCGGAATGAGGGTGGCACGCCAGTCGTGTAAAAACACAAAAATGGAAATAATCGTCAGCACAATGGCGATCGCCAACGCCGACCACACCTCTTGAATGGCTCGGGCTACAAACTCCGCCCGATCAAACGCCACCCGGTAGCTCATGCCCTCAGGGAACTGCTCCGATAGCCGCTCCATTTCGGCCACCGCCCCGTTAGCCACCTCCAAGGTATTAGCTGTGGAAAGCTTCACAATGCCCAGGGCGATCGCCTCATCCCCATTGGACCGGGCAAAGGTACGTTCGTTCTCCGCCCCCAATTCCACCCGCCCAATATCGCGAAACTTTACGGTGGTGCCATCGGAACGAGAGGCCAGCACCAGGTTTTCGTATTCTTCCGGCGATCGCAGCCGCCCCTGCACCCGCACGCTGTACTCGGTGGTATTCCCCTCCACCCGTCCGCTCGGCAGCTCAATATTTTGCTCCCGCAGCGCGTCTTCAATATCCTGCACCGTCAAATTTCGCGCCACCAACCTCGGCGGATCTACCCACAGCCGCATGGCATAGCGCCGCTGCCCACCAATAAACACCCGACTGACGCCCGGTAGCGCTTCCAAAATATCGATAATATTTTGCTCAGCGTAGTCGTTCACCTCCAAGCTGCTCAGCCGACCGCCCCCGGACAACGCAATCCACACAATAGGCGACGCATCCCCCGACTCCCGCCGCACAATTGGGGGCTCCACCTCCTCTGGCAAAAACCGCACTGCTCGGGCCACGCGATCGCGCACATCCTGAGCCGCTACGTTGATATCCTGCCCCACCAAAAACCGCGCTCGAATTTGGGACTGGGACTGGGAACTGCTGGAGGTGAGGGTATCAATGCCCTCGGCACCATTAATTTCCCGTTCCAAAATCTCCGTCACTTCCGTTTCCACCGTTTCCGGGCTTGCCCCCAAGTAGGTGGTGCTAATGGTTACCACCGGCGGGTCAATTTGCGGAAACTCCTGCACCGGCAGTTGCCCAAAGCTCACCACCCCCACCAGCACAATGAGCAGGGAACACACCGAAGCAAAAACAGGACGGCGCAAAAAGAAATTGACAAACATGGGCGGGGCGCAGAAGGGTAGTGGAGGGATCCTACACAGCAGGGAAAAAGACGCAGAGGGAAAAGCCGTAATGTGGAAACTGCCTGCTGCACTGATTTTATTCTGACTGACTTGTGGCGCTAACTTATTTTTCCCCTTTACCAATGGCAGTAAGCTAAGACAAAAGACAACTAAAACAAACAGGTTATGTCAGAGCTAACTACGGTCACTAAGAAAGTCTATTTTGATATGACCATTGGCGGCGAAGCAGCCGGACGCATCGTAATCGGGCTTTTTGGTGACACCGTTCCCAAGACCGCTGATAATTTTGAAGCGCTGTGCACCGGTGAAAAAGGCTTTGGCTACAAAGGCAGCATCTTCCACCGAGTCATCAAAGACTTTATGTGCCAGGGTGGCGACTTCACCAACTTTAACGGCACTGGCGGCAAGTCCATCTACGGTAATAAGTTCGACGACGAGAACTTCAAGCTGAAGCACTACGGCGCCGGCTGGCTATCCATGGCCAACGCCGGTCCTAACACCAACGGCTCCCAGTTCTTTATCACCACCGTACAGACCCCCTGGTTGGACGGACGCCACGTGGTCTTTGGCAAGATTCTGGAAGGCATGGATGTGGTTCGCAAGATTGAAGCAAACCCCACCGGCATGCAGGACCGCCCTAAGGCTGAAGTCAAAATCGAAGAATGCGGATCTCTAGCCGTTGACGAGCCCTTTGTAACCCCCGCTGCTCCCGCTGAGTAAGTTTATTTCTCATCAAACCAGAAGACCCTGGTCGGTACTAACTATGACCAGGGTCTTTTATTGGGCTAAGGCTACTTATTCGTTCAGATTTTTCACGACGTTTAGGGGTTGCTCTGAACCAGAACTTTCGCCGTCGCTCCCCATTAAACGCCCCATATATTCAGCAATAACTTCGAGAGAAGCTAGCTGTTTCTGCACAAATTCTTCCGACCCTGCAAACTCTATTTCTCCAGTTTTGAAATTGATTTTTGCTTTGGCAGCATTGTCGCCATCTCTCATCGACTTGCTCATGGAATCTGTGGGGAAATGTTTCAGTGATTAGTCGCTGACTGGACCTCTACTGGGGGCGCTGTAAACGAACCAGTTCCTCTTGAACCCGCTGGCTTAGGTTGGGATCGATTAGCTGGATCTCCACCATTCGGTTAAATTGCTCCACCCCCAGCCCGGTGCTTTCAATCAGTGACTTGGCTTCATTGCAAAAGGTCACGGCTACCCGACGGACCTCTGGCGATAGGGTTTTGATGGTGTCTTCCTCTGAGCAAATTACCACCGGTACAGCGCCGCCCCCCAGCAAGTCTTTGGTTTGGGAGTGGGCCGTTTGTCGCAGAGCTTCGACGGCTAATACCGCTTCGGCATACTGACTAATATCTGTTTCGCTAAACCCTTGGGCATTCGCGATCGCCCGTCCAAAGCCAAACCACGCGGCGCCAAAGAATCCCACCGCCACCGTTGTGACTGCCGCGATCGCCACCTGTCGCCGTTCTTGCATCCGCTGCTGTCGCCGTTGGGCTCGCCGCTGATTTAATCTTTCTCGAGATACATCCATATCTTGAGGGAAGAGACGCTGAGAACCACCCTGCCAGGGCTCTAATTGTGCTGGTGCGTTGGATTGTATCGACGTAAATTTCTTCATACTGACCCCTTACCGTTTCTCTTAGGCACCCCAGCCTCGTATCTATCCGATTGCTTTTTATTCGATTGCTTCTTATCTTATCCGTATATTTACGGAAGATTGTTGGGCAAACTACTTAAACCTGCCACAGCACCTAGCTTAAACCTGTTACAGCATTCAGCAATAAATTCCTAAACTGTAGCGCTTAAACTTAGCCGCTGGGTCGCCTGATGGAGAAAATCTTGCCAGCCAAACCCGTCTCGCACCCGTGCGAAGGTGGTTTGTAAGGTAGACCCGATGCGCTCCGGCGATAACCAGGTTTCATTGTCCGCGATCGCCACCGCTGCCGAGTGGGCTTCAAAGATTTCCACCAGCGCCAGCCCTGCTACCCGCGTTAGGTAAGCAGCGCTAATGCCCTGAACAGCGCCGCCAGCGACGTAGGTCATGGCGTTGGTTTTTAACGCCCCAGCGATCACCTGGCTGGATAACTCCACCAGCCCCTGCTTAATCATCAGCTCTCCAAAGGTTTTGGCGATCGCCGTCGCCCGCTCCAAATCAAACGACAGCTGGTACACCGCCCCCAAGTCCATCACCAGCTGTCCATTCACTGCGGCCGTCGCCACCAGGTCCAATCCTGGCACCGGATTAGCAAAGGCCGCCGCCGCCGCAATCCATTGACTTTGGTCAATGGCCGCCATCGCTCGGGTGCGCCGCGCCTGATTGAGCGACCCTTGAATCTCCTGAAACGTAGCATCCAGGAGTCGCGTGGGGGCCCCCCATCGTAGTTGGTTCGCCGATCGCTGGGTCCAGGCTTCCAGGGCTGTGGAAACCTCGGAGATCGCCGGGGCGGGCTGCTCCATTAGCTCCACCTTAGATCCATCTTTTTGATAGCGCCGCACTTTAATTTCTCGAGGGGCAGCCGCTGCCGATACCACCTGCTCAGGCGGAATAATTCCCGTTAATCGCTGCTGCACCCGCGCCAGCACCCCTTGCTCCTCTTCCGGTAGCCACTGATCTCGCTTATTAATAACCACCACCAGCATGGGGGGCAACATGGGCATCAACGCTTCTCCCCGCCCGGTGCTATCGGTACCACCAACACTGCAAAGACCCTGTAAAAATGCCAGCTCCGTCGCCGTCAAATCTCCCGACAGCACCAGAATTACCCCGTCCGCCGCTAAAGCCGCCGTTAACGCTTTATCGTCATCAACATCACCACCAGCGCGATCGCTACGAGCAAAATTATTGTCGCCACAGGTTGTATCGCCAGCAAAAAATGCCGTTTGCTCCGTCCATTTGAACTCCACTTCACTGTAGGTGAGGGGTAAAACCGCCCCCAAGGTGGACTTCCCGGTACCTCGTCCCCCCACCAAAATCAGCGATCGTTCCTCCGTCACCTCTCGCCAGTCTAGGTCGGCTTCCAGCCGTGCTAACTGCGATCGCCACGGGTCAAAATTCTGGGATCCATCCCCCTCCCGCTCTAGGCTGGCCAGACGCTCCTCGGTGATTTTCAGCAGTTTTTCTAGCTGCGATCGCCCCAGCTCATCTGAGGTAAAAACCGCCCCCTTTGGCGATGTCTTCTTTTTCGATATCCACCATCCTGCCCCGGCTGCCACTAATCCCAGGGTTAACCAATTGTCCGCCCCGCTCACAATTCCGTGGGCCACATCTAAGACGGCCCAGGACGCTGCCACACCAGCCCCAACAACCCACACCGGCTTGTTTCGGAACCATTGCATAGACTGTTGCAGCATCGATATCACTCCTCAGCAATAAATAAGGCAGATACGGTCAAAGCCAAACCCAGCGGTAGAGTCAGCACTCTATCAATCTCGACTCCATTAAAGCGAATTCTCTCCCACGCTGACATCGGAAAAACTAAAGCACAATAAGTCGGAACGCCCAAAAACAAATCTGGGAATCCCGAGACAACGCTTAACCCGGAGGCTAAGGGCAAAACTCAGAATTCCCAGACTGTCTCACACATAAACCGTGTCAGAAATTAAGCTCAACGCATCGGCTACCCGTCATAGGTAACTCAAGCGCACAAGAGCTTACGACAGAGAGTTAATGGTGTAGTCCAACAAAGCGCGGAACTCGGTACCGGCTTGAGCAGACATGTCCCGAGGAGAGCATAGGCGATCGCGGATGAAACGCAGAGCCTCAACGTAGGGCGCGGTGGGTAGGTTCAACGTACGGTATACCTCACGAGCACCGGCGATGCCCCACTCGTCCAAAGGACCGGTACCGCCAACAACTAGGCAGTAGTTGATTAGACGTAGGTAGTGCTTGATGTCGCGTAGGCACTTTTCCTTGAAGACGTCGGTGGAGTTAGCTTCACCATCGTTGTTCAAGTAGGAGTACTTCTGGATGCAAGCGTCGTAGCCTTCTTTGGCTACTGCATCGATGTTGCCAGCTAGCTTCTCAGCAGCTTCCAAGCGAGCAGCTGCACGCTGTAGGCTACCTTGTACGGACTCTAGGTCAGAGGAAGAGGGCAAGCGACCTGCTGCATCAGCGGAGGTCACAACCGTGGTGATTACAGATTTCATGGTATTTGATTCTCCAAAGTCTAATTTGATCGAGTCTTAAACAGATAAAAAAGTCTGTGTTTAAGCGCCAGCGGCTTGTGGTTGAATCGATAAATACTGAATCAATAAATATCAGATCAACTTAGCCGAAGCCAGTTGAGAACTAGCCTAGGGCAGCAGCCACGCGATCAAAGTAGCTAGCAGCTTCAGCAGCTAAAGCGGAGCAGTCACCGTCGATGGTATCCATCTTGCGGAAACGAGCACCACCGTTTGCTTCGGTGTTGGTGTTGGTGATGTGAGCAACTGCGATCGCCTTCATGATGTTGACGGAACGCACAGAGGACTGAAGAGGTACACCCAAAGCGATGTAGGTCTCCTTCAGACCGTTCAAGCAACGATCATCCAAAACGGATGCATCGCCAGCCAACAAAGCATAGGCAACGTAGCGAAGAATGATTTCACCGTCGCGTAGGCAAGCAGCCATACGACGAGTGGGGTAGCAGTTACCACCAGCTTGAATCAAGCCGTTGTTCTCGCAAATCATGCCGGAAACAGCATCAGAAACAGCGCAGCTAGCGTTGCTGGTGATAGCGTTTACAGCGTCCAAGCGCTTGTTGCCTTCAGCAACAAAGCCCTTCAGAGCGTCTAGCTCAGCGCCACCGATGGGGGCAGTCTTAGCATCAGCGGTAATAACCGCCTTAGAGAATGCGTCAAGCATTGAGGATCTCCTTGATGTTGGGGAAATAACAACTTAACGTGTCGTCTTCGGTGCAATTTCGAGATTTCTGTATCCCTGTGCACATTCGTAACCCTATTGGAAAACTCTTTCAAAAAGGGTCAGTTGTTAGAACAAAGCAATACTTCGTTACTTTCTCTTTTGATTTTTCTCAGAAACAGTGGATTGATCGAATTTTCTTGGGGTTTTTGAGAGCTTCATTAGATCCTTTGTGGGAAATAGACAAGTGTTTGTATTCGACTTTATTTTTTTGTCTTTTACTTGTTACAACTTTCGAGGATGACAAAAAATAATCCGCAAAAGCGCCCATTGAGGAGTTCACAGGGCTATCAAAATAAGGTGTTTTAACTTGATTCAAAGGGTTTGTCGAAAATTGGTAATATACAAACTCAATAAATGATTGTTTATCGATTACTTGTGTCTGGTTTCTGGTTTTACTTGTTCTGAGCAAGTGACTGAAGTTTTCTTAAAGAATCAACGTTTACTTATCAATCTAATTTGAATCATGCAATCTCAAACTGCCGATTTTTCTCCCACTGATGCTGTATCTGACCCTACCGGAGCTTCTGTTGAGGGAGTCGCTGGAGATGGGGAAAATAATTCTGCCGACCCTACTGCAAATACAGCGGCAACCTCTGCAACCTCTGAGGAGGTGGACGCCGTGATTGCGGAGTTGGAAGCTTATCGTCAGCGGCTGGTGGACGACACGATGGATATTGCGCGCAAGATTAAGTTGCCAAAAAAGGCGGCGCAAGCCCAAGTGGATAGCCACCCTGAAATTGCCAAGGTTACTCAGTTGATCCAAGGGCTGCGCGATCGCCAAAATGGTTCAGCGCAATAATCTAAATAGATCACTGAACAACTAGATCACTGAATAACTAGATCACTGAACAATGGCGCTGACTGGGGCTGTCACCATGATTCGCCTGGTGATGGCTTCTAAGTTTAAAGTTTTACCTGTAGCTTTCTTGAGTCCCTATGCAACTTAGCGATCGCGCCAAAGAGCTAATTCCCAAAGCCCGCATTGTTAGCTTTACGTCTTGGGAAGAGCGCCTGCCCGCTGCCGTCCTTGAAAGATTTCAAGCGGCGGACAATGAATTTCGCTATTTGCGTGATGAGGATATCAATGCCATCAGCGAGGAGGCAGAAGACACGTTGGACCCGATTAAGCTCCAGGTCTCTCGACAGTTTCGTGACTTTGCCAGCACCATTGTGACGGAGGCACGGGGACAGGTTCTGATTGGCTTTCCGGGCATTACCGATAGCGGCGGTGACCTTTATCCTAAGCATCGTGCGGAGGCGTGCTGGCGAGATTTTTGGCAGTTTCTACGCTGTGTTAGCTACGGCTTGGCGGGCAACAGCACCCAGTATTTAAGCCAGGAAGGGCTGGGATATATGGCGCTGTTGTATGAGGAGCTGAAGGTGCCTTTGCCGGCAATGGTGGTGGGAATTCGGGCGTTGGCGATCGCAGGACAAAAGCACTGTCAGTCTGCTCACGACGACGACCTAACTGCCATGATCAACGAACATTTTGCGCCATTAATTGCTGCTCTAGAGGCATTTTAAAAAAATCAAATAAAAAAGTGGCTGACATTAACCAGCCACTTTTAAATAGTTCTTGATTTCACTGATTGGCTTACGCAGCGGTTAGCTGACGTTCCAGATCAAATAAAAATCCATGGATATATTCTTCGGTCCATTCTTCACCGTAAAACCGTTTGAACATTCCTCGAGCTGGATCTTTTTCTGCCCGATATCTCAGGTATCGTAAGTGGGCTTCTTGGATCTCGGGACGATCACCAATGGGCGCTTCAACGGACGCATCAACAAAATCTAAATACAGCGTTAAATAATCTTTAAACGCATTGAAAACATGGGTTTCAACCGCCGTATTTTCCTTAGGTCTAGTCCACAAAAATGCTGGTGAGAAAAACGCCTTGGCTTCCTCAGGAAAATCGCCACCCCAGGGTAAATCAGCTTGATACTTTTGGAACGTTTCCATTACTGGATCCGCATACTTCGCTCGATACCCATCACTGCCACCGAACAAGGGCTGCATATCAATAGCGATTAAATGCCCCCCCGGCAAGGTAACTAAGTCAGCACCAAAGAATGGTAAATCGTACTCAAGATTTGGAAAAATAACGAAGTTTAGTACTTGCACCAAACCACCCCCTTGCACATGGGCTGCCCGGATTTGCCGTAGCTTCTTTGAGCAAACCGCATAGCTGCTGGTAGTTACCGTTTGGGCTCTGGTCTTGCTGCCAACGCGAGCTTCTTTCTTTTCATAACCCGCCGGAATAGGATAGGGCTGCAAGTCCAACCGTTCATTTAAGGTGGCGATCGCGTGGTCCAAAAACGGCTGGTATAGGGTCATGGCACTGAAGAAATTTTCCTGAATCGTCCTACGGTACTAACTAAATTGGGGCGGTGTGAATGAAAAAAGCGCCAATCAAACCTGTTGACAATTAGTCTCAACAGAGTCTTGCCTTCAGCTCTTTCTTCACCAGGGGTGTCCGCTGTGGAATGTATTTCCACTATGGAATGTACTTTCCTAGCGACGGCGGCCTACGGCCGCTTCCACCGGTCGCGCATCTTCAAATAGGAATTCATATAAAAAGCGCTCAGCCCATTCGTGTCCAAAATAGCTGCTGAATAAGCCGTGGGCAGGGTCTCGCTCAGCACTGTATTGGTCGTAATCTTTCTGAGCCTGCACAATTCGCTGAATATCAGACGGATCCGTCAAAGGCGCTGCTCCGCCCACCATTTCAAAATACTTTGCAACGTATGTCTTAAAAGCTTCTAGCACCCGCGTGGGAACCATGTCTGCGTCTGCTTTTGCAAAAATTAAATACTTGGAAAAATATCGATTTGCGTCGTAGAACTTCATCCCCAAATTCTGAGCCAAATCGTCAAAAGACTTGTACATCTCTTGCATGGGCTCAATGTATTTCGCCTGATAATCAGCATCTTGAAATAGGGGCTGAAAATCCACAACAACGAGATTTTTTCGACGATTAAAAGATAGTAAGTCGATGCCTAACAGGGGAATATCGTATTGATGGCTAGGATAGATCACACTGTTAAAGACCTGAATCGTAGTACCGCCGTCAATATAGGTGTATCGAATCTTTCTGAGTTGAGGACAGCTATAGCTCCAACTTTGAATGGTTGCCGGGTTTTTGCCGCGCTCAGAAACCTGACGTTCTAAACCATCGGGCAAAGGCACAGTTTGCAAATCAAATAGCCGATGTATCTCTTCTTCGAGGTGCTTTTGAAAAGGCTTATACATAAAAAAAAGGTTGCAATATCGCGCCCTTGAAAGGTATTTCAAGTATAGGAAAACTTGTGGAGTCGCCCTGACTTACACAAAAACAAAGACACGTTTCGTAATACCAAGAAAAACATCGCCAATGTGTCTAAATTTGAATTTACGCTCAGCAGAAAGCTCCCAACATGGAGCTCCCTAATCGATAGTTATTGTCAACTGGGTGATACAAATTTTAAGGATTTATTTTAAGGGCTTCATGTGGCCTCATGGTTCAAGATGTCCCTGTTATCCGGTGTTCCTACGATGCCGCCGTTGATTTGTGGTGGGCGTGACGGGCGATCGCCTCATCAAGCATGTCGTCGTTAACGCAACGAAATTCGGAGCAATACGCCATTAAGTTGACGCCTCCGGCCGTGCGCACATTGCTAACGCGTACCCGCACATCGTCCGTCACAAACCAGCACCGCTCTTGGCCGCGATGGTTGTCATAGTCCGTGTCAATGGTCAGCACATGATCATCGCTGAAGTTGTAGCGGCTAATAACCGGTACCACCTCTACGTAGCCGCGATCGCGCAGAAGCCGTCCCCGGTGGGGATTGTCTTCATCAGGCACGTCCACCAAAATCGCCGCGTACTTTTCGTTAAACGCCTTGGTGGACAGGTTGCCCTGCCATCCGAAGCTGGCCGCTCCCACGGCACGGGTTGGGTCCACATGCTGCTGTTCGCAAATGGCGATTATTTCCGGCGCGTCTGCTTCCAGCACCTTCACAATCAGGTTCGATTCTCCCGACTCGTCGTCGCTGCAGTCGAAGTGGTGCACCTGTCGTTGGGTATACCAGGTGCCTTCGCTTTTGCGGAAAAATTCCAGCATGGTCGCCGGATGAATAAGACGAGTGGGATTCATGGGGGCGGGAAATCGGTGACGAACTGCGAAAGACGAACCACGAAAATTCACGTCCATTGCAAAAGTTCACCATGGACGTTCTCAGCTTAAGGCGAGTGCGTCATCAGCGCGGCGATCGCCCCGAGTCTTATTCATAACCATTAACAATGACCGTTAAGATTCGCTATTAATTTAGGGTTTGGTTACGGCTTCTTCATAATCGTGGACTTAGGGCGATCTGAAACTCAACTGTAATTATCAAGCTATGCTCCTGCTTCGTTCATCGACACTTTATCGATGCTGAATGCACTGCCTAGGGTAATTACTTCCAGTCGAGGTTTGCCCTGTTAACTCGCTAACGATTGTTACTGTCTTCTTCCCATGACCCCTGCGTTTCCCCCCCCATTGCAAGAGGCGATCGCCCAAGGAAAAACCTTTCAGGCTCGTGCTAACGACACGGCACCCGCAGACTTGCCCTTTTCGGGGGGAAAGGCTGAGCGGCTGGATTTATACCAGGTCAATTTAGACGGCGCTGACTTGGCTGATGCTTACCTGGTGGGGGTACTGTTTACCAATGCTCGCCTGCGGGAGACCAGCTTGAAAGGAGCATGGCTGCAGCGGGCGGACCTGCGTGGGGCAGACCTGCGTGGGGCAGACCTGCAAGGGGCGAATTTTACGGGAGCATCCCTAAATCGTTCGGATATTCGCGGGGCAGATTTGCGAGGGGCGGTGTTGGATGAGACCCTGCTGACGGTGGCGCTGTATGACCAAGAAACCCAGTGGCCGGAGGGCTTTAACCATCGTCGTTGTGGGGCGATCGGTCCCCGGGCGCAGCTGGGAGGCGCATACCTGCACACAGTGAACTGTCGCGGGGCGGACCTGTCTGGAGCAAATTTTTTGGGGGCGTACCTAAGCGGTGCTGATTTCACCGGAGCAAATTTGGCAGACGCGGCCTTCAGCAGTGCAGACCTGCGCCGCGCTAGCTTTACGGGCGCTTACTTGGTCAATGCCCGGTTTAACAGTGCTCAACTGGATCAGGTGGATTTTCGCGGGGCGGATTTGACAGGGGTGCAGATGGAAAACCCCCAAGGCATTACCGGTGCAGACTTTTATCGCGTTCAGGGGCTGCCGGAGAATTTGCGGGCAACCTTGCTGGGGCGATCGCCTGACGAGCTAGACGTATGGAACGGCTTCACCCGCCGCAGCACCCGCGATAGCTTGGTGGACAATTCCTAACCCCCTCAATCCTGCTAAGGCGTGTCACCAATTGAGCACCAGAAGTCTTACGTGGTGGGGAGTCCACGCCCTTTTAAAACAAAAAGTGCTAGGGGCTGAAACCCCCATTGTTAAATGCTTTGAGACTTAAATGATGACAGCCCCTAGCCATCGGCATCACCGCGATCGCCATCGGGCACAATCACGGCTTCCATGGCGCCCCCCACAACCCGATGGTCATCGTCCTTCGCTAAAAACTGCCGAGCGGCGATCGCCTTCTCCTGCGTAAAAAATCCCAAGGCGCGAGCCGTACGCCAGCGAACTTGCCACCAGTCGTCGGACACGAAGGGCAGTAGCAGATCTAGCGCCCGGTCTGAAAATTCCGTTTGACTCAGCAGCGTCAGCGCATCAATTCCCGCTTCGGTAACGCTAACGTTATCCCCAGTGATCGCCAGCTCACACACCTCCATCAATGCCGCTGGTTGACGAAATTCCACCAGCGACTCCAAAATGCTGCGCCGTACCAGCCAGTTGTCATCTCGGCGGAAAGCTGCCACCAAATCGGGAATCACCCCCTCGCTGCATCGCCCCAGGGCGCCCGCCGCCTCTGCCCGCACGCTATGGTCGCCGTCGTCCAATAGCTGGAGCAGGGTTTTCACGGTGCGATCGCTGGGATACAGCCCCAGTCCCATGGCAATAAATGAGCGCACCAAAAAATCCCCGTGTCCCATTTGGCCCTCCAACAGGGGGACCGACACCTCCGCTGGATAATCCCGCAGTAGCCGCATGGCCTTAACCCGTGCCGGAGGATCCCCGTCCGTCAACGCCTGCTTAATGTCCTCGAGATTCATAAACTGTCCTTTAAGCGATCGCCAACTTCCTTATCATTTCACAACAGTCCCATGGCGCTCTTGCTCCAATAGGACAGTTGCGACCAGTTCTTAGTAGCTCTGCTCCTTTAATGAGTGACGGCGTTAAAAGTTTCGTAACAATCAGAGAGTCCCCAAAACCCCACCAGATAGAATGACTCGAAACCCCTGTGCCCCCGCTACTCCTAGCGTGGACGCAATACTGTCGGGCTTTGGGCGGTGAAGATTAGCAGCTTGCAAGAATTGAATAACAAGAATTCTTTAGCTATTTAAAGCTGAAAATTAAACCCTAAGTTCCAGTCCTTAAGAAGCGCAATAGGTCCTTGGCGTTGTCAACACCGTCAAGCCTGTGCCCTTGAAGTCTGGAGCCCTGTGACCTAAGTCCGTTTAGTTTTCGCTATTGATCTGTGGAAATTGATGCGTGATCGCCCCATTAAAATCCCCTAAATCCTCTAAGCCGATGATTTTTGGAATTTAATTGATTGCGATCGCCGTTCGTGGAAACAAAACATCATCCTGTCTTTTTGAAACCAAGCGTAATAAAAATGACGCTGCCATTACTCACCTATAACCCGTCTAGTCGCAACCACCGGGTAAATGGCTTTGAGGTTGCGGGGGACGAAACCGCCGCCATCCCTGAATCAGGGGGAATCCTGGACGAAGGGGACATTAACCTCATTATTTCTGCCGCTTACCGCCAAATTTTCAACGAACAGCAGTTCCTGGCCCACAATCGCCAGAAAAATTTGGAATCCCAACTGCGAGCCGGACAAATCTCCGTGCGAGAATTTGTGGAAGGGCTAGCCACTTCCCAAGTTTTTCGAGAACAAAACTACGAGTGCAACAATAACTATCGCTTTGTGCGCTTAGCGGTACAGCGCATCCTCGGGCGTGACGTGTATAGCCAGCGGGAAGAGCTGGCATGGTCCATTGTCCTTGCCACAAAAGGGCTACAGGGCTTTATTCGTGAGCTAGTGACTAGTGACGAATACGAAGCCAATTTTGGGGATTCAATGGTGCCTTTTCAGCGGCGTCGGGTTTTGCCCCAGCGCTTTGAAGGGGAACTCCCCAAAGCACGTATGCCCCGTTACGGCGATGAACATCGCCAGCAGCTTGAGGATTTGGGCTACTTCCAGGATTCCAACGCTCCCACCTACCGCTGGGAATGGCAAAAGCCTCCCTACCCATTGGCGGCTCAGGTGCTGGGAAAAATCATCGTCTTTGGCGGCGTCAGCCTCGTGCTAGGGCTGCTTGTGGCCGTAGTCCTAGGAACCTTTGGGATTATTCAAATTTAGTTTGAATTGATAGGTGACGGTAATAAAACTTAAGGGATTCTCATCAATTCGCTACCTATGATGGGTAAGAAGGACAAATCCTTAGAGCCCGGTTGGCGTGGGCAAGATAAGCATTTGTTTCAGGCTTTTGATGAAAGTTTTGGAGCAGATTTTATCTGGCACCTGCCACAGCGGAAGCGATTAGTTGCTTCAAGTTTGATGGAAATTCAACTTGTTTTGACCTTGGGTTAAAAACTAGTTTATTTGAAAAACTTGAAGGGAGCCTGTTGAGGAACCCTTATATACACAGCACTGATTCGGGAACAGGAAAAAACTTTAGAGTTTAATTTGAAATATGTGGAAGCTTGCTCCTTCAAATTGTTTCAAGTTTCTTGTGACCCTGAAGCTTCAATGTTCGAATCTTGATTAAAGAAAACGCATTTAAGGAGACAGTCCGCATGACTTTTGGTCCTGCATCTCGACTAGGCGTCGCGCGTTTTGAGGAAACGCCCCCTGTCGAACTTCTACCCGGTCGTTCTGAGGAAGAGGTGAATGCCGTTATCGCAGCGGTTTATCGCCAGGTTTTTGGTAACGCCTACTTGATGGAAAGTGAGCGTCCCTATCAATCTGAGACTCAGCTCAAGTCTGGGGATATCAGTGTTCGTGAGTTTGTGCGCCAGGTGGCTAAGTCTGATGCGTATCGGTCTCGCTTTTTTGATACCTGCCCCCGCTATCGCTACACAGAGCTAACCACTAAGCATCTGTTGGGTCGGGCGCCTGACAACTTTGAGGAAACCAAGTATCACAGCGGCATCCTTGATACCGAGGGTTTTGGAGCGGATATCGACGCTTACATTGATAGCGACGAATACCAGGAAAAGTACGGCGAAATGACCGTGCCGTTCTACACCGGCTATAAAACCCAAACCGGTAAGAACATGGTTGGCTTTACTCGCATGTTCAAGATGCTGCGGGGAGCGTCCAGCAGCGACTACAAAGGCAGCATCATAGGGAAGTCTGCTGAAGTGTACAAGTCCTCTATCCAAGGGACTCCTTTGGCAGTGGTGGCTCCCTCTGACGCAACCCCGGGCTGGTCTTTCCAAGACCCTGCGGTTTCTGCTCGTTCTCGCCATGGAGTTGGCGCCAGCGAGGGAGGCAAGGTGTTCCGCGTTGAGGTTACGGCTTACCGTTCAAAGGCGGTTAACCGCGTTTCCAAGTTTCGCCGCAGCAACCAGGTGTATTTGGTGCCCTTAGATCGTCTGTCTGACGAGTACAAGCGCATTCACCGTCAAGGTGGTGTAATTGCTAGCATTACGCCGGTTTCCTAGATTTTTTGTAGCGATCGCCCCCGCTTTTCCTAAGACAGTGTTCCACGATTGCGCATGGAAAAGTTGTTATGGGCAGTCGTGGGCGATCGCTACAAGTATGTTTTAAAAAACCCGTTTTATTAATTGATGCTTTTCCATTTTTCGGAAATGTTTGAGGTTGGTTGTTTCGCCCCTAAAGCGGTGCTAGCGATTCCTTTAAACCGGAAAAATGGTAAGTGCCGCATGCATCTTTCAAATAACAGTAAAAACGTTAATTTTTCTGTCTAGAGCAGTGGAAAAGTGTCTTCTGGTTTCAGATTTTAATTAATCCAATTTTCACTCGGAATATTTTTAATGGTTAGTACCCTACCAGTGGCAGAACTGCGCGTCGGTGCCTCACCGGATGATGTCAGTCAAATTATTCGCGCTGTCTATCGGCAAGTGCTAGGCAATGCCTACGTTATGGACAGCGAGCGCCTTGTTTCTGCTGAGTCAATGCTGGCTGATGGCAGCCTTTCGGTGCGTGAATTTGTTCGTGTCATTGCCAAATCTGAGCTTTATTACAATCGCTTCTTTGGTTCCACCTCCTCTTACCGATCTGTGGAGTTGAACTTTAAGCATCTGTTGGGGCGGGCTCCCTTGGATCAAACGGAAATCTCCCAGCACGTTCAAACCTATACCAACGAAGGGTTTGAGGCGGATATCGATTCCTACATTGATAGTGATGAGTACCAAGAAGCGTTCGGCGAAAACACCGTGCCCTTCTTCCGGGGTACCTCCAGTCAGGTGGGGCAAAAGCAAGTGGGCTACAACCGCATGTCGGCTTTGGTTCGCGGTATGGCGGAGACCAGCTCTGCGGTGAAGGACTCCAACTTGTACTCCGTTGCCAACAACAGTTCCAACGAGATTAAGCCCCCCAGCTCACGGGGTACCGGCGCCGCTGATGCCGCTGGAAAGCGCTTTAAAATCGTTGTGTCTGGTCAAACCTTTGGTGCCCGTCGTCGCCTTGCTAGCACCACCTATATTGTTGATGGCGACAATATGACCCCTCAGATCAAGCGGATCAATAAGACTAGCGGTCGCATCGTTAGCATTACCGAAATCAACTAACTTTTACGAACCTGTCAGTGTGTTCGAGGATCTTTGATCCACCTGCACACTGGCAGTTTTTTTGTCGGCGTCTCAGGGGCAGAGAATGCTGCTTGAAAATCAGTTCTTCTACTTCCAAAGCGCATTCTAGGACTGCGACGCTGCGTATATGTTTTCAAAACGTTTTTAGGAGAAAAGCTATGTCCCTATGGATTGAATCATCGGATCCGGTGGAGTTGCGTCCCAACTTTACTGAGGATGATTTGCAGAATGTGATCCGTTCTGTGTACCGCCAGGTGCTAGGTAACGGTCACTTGATGGAGTCGGAGCGCTTGGACAGTGCTGAGTCTCTGTTGCGCAATGGCGATATTACCGTGCGCCAGTTTGTTAGTGCTGTGGGCAGCTCGGATTTATATCGCCGACTATTCTTTGAGTCTTCCTCTCAATATCGGTTTATCGAGCTCAACATCAAGCATTTTCTTGGGCGTGCCCCTCGGGATCAGGCTGAGATTTCTGAGCACGTGGCAATCTACAACGAAGGTGGCTACGACTCCGAAATCGCATCTTATGTGGACAGCGACGAGTATATGTCCAGCTTTGGGGAAAATACTGTGCCTTACATTCGTGCGGCGCAAACCCAAGCGGGCTCCAAGAACGTTGACTTCAACCGTGTGTTTGCCGTAAGCCGCGGCAATTCCGCCAATGATGTGAGCGGCAAGTCTAAGCTGGTGACCGATTTGGCTGCTAATTTGCCCACTAAGATTACTGCCACCACTGGTAGCGCTGGAACCTTAGCGAATACGGGTAAGCGTTTCCGCATCAAGGTCTCTAAAGGGGGCGTAACCCCTGTTTCCCGCTTGAGCAGTCGCACCTATGAGGTGAACTATCAACAGCTGTCTCAGCGGATTCAAAGCTTGCAGCGAGCTGGCGCAACGATTGTCAGCATTAGCGAAGCCTAGTCTAAGTGCCTGGGGTGAGTGAATTTGGCTTGGGAAACTTTGCCTCAGGAACTTGGCTTAGGCGGGGGCAGGAATAGTGAAGCGTGTTCTTTAATTTCCTTTAATCAGGACTATGCTTTCTAACCCTGTCCTCTCCGTAGACGGCTTGGATCGAGTGAAAACCTTTACCTAGGTGCAAAACATGTCTGGAATGTTGGCAACGGGACAAGTGGCAACGGGTGATTATGGCAGCCGAACGGTGACGATTTCCGTTTCTGGCTTTTGCAATCAGTCCATTTCCAAAACTGGAAATTATAAGGTGCGTGTTCCTTACGGGCGCATGGCGCAGGCGATGCAAAATATTTCTCGCATGGGTGGGAAAATTGAAGGGGTAAATGTGGCTGGCGTTGAGGCTGCTGAAGCTTCTGCGTCTGAGGCGCCTGACCCTGAGTAGCGTTTGATTTTGGTTGAAGGGTATAGAACTGAGCTTTGATGGAAACGAATATAAGGATGGATATTCAGACGTTTGTGGCTCAGTCCATTGGGCGGTGGCGATCGCAGCGAAGCGGTCATAACTTGGCGTTTCAGCATTTTGAGGAGGTGCGATCAGTGGTGGATATTGCTGCCCGTGCCGCCGATGATGCTGACGTGATTGAGCTGTGTAAGAACAATGGCGTTGATCCGGCGTTAGCCACCAGCCCGTTTTTTATGAAGTGGGATGCGGAATCGGACTGGGATGAGGATGAGAAAACTACTGGTAGCTGTTTGCTGGTGCCGGTGCCGGATTTAAAGAATACAAGTCGAGGACAGTTACTCCGTTCCCAGGGCTATGCAGAGAAAATGCCGGCGGTGGGAGAGTATCGGTTTACGGAAGAGGGGATGTTTGTGTTGGTGACCCCCTACGAGCAAGCGGCGGCGGAAGAGCGGATTTGGTTTGCCACTCAGAATTTACGGCTACGGGTATCCAATATTTTGACTAGCAGTGGCACAGGGGTGTTGACCACTTCTTTTGCTTCGGAAGTGCGATCGCTGAGCCAATAGCGTTATCTAGCTGGGCCCCATGGAATGGACTTCAGAAGATTGTTTCATTGACCACTAAATATGGGCTAACTGGATAACGCTTTTGTTGTATTTGGCGCGTGGGAGGCGGAAAAAATATCTTTTCGTTACGATTTCGTCCAAACCCCACACAAGGATTAAAGAATCTTAAAGAGGGCTGCGCAAATGCAGTCAGTGAAAGATTTTCGGCGATTTGGAATAGTAAGTGTAGGTTATGAGTGATTCTTCTTCGCCAATGGCTACGTTGGTTGATTTGGCTAGACAAATGGCCGGTGATTTTAGCAACCAAAAGCAGTCCTTTGACGACCCCAAGACTTTTGCTCACATTCGTATTTTCTTCCGACCGCTGCCCTTTGGTTTCTTCAATGCGGTGGGATTTTATTCTGAACAAACCTATGACTACGACCTGTGGACTCCCTACCGTCAGGGGGTTCACAAGCTAGTCGCCCGAGACGATGGCAGCGTGTTTATTGAGAACTACGGGCTGGACGACCCGGTGATGTACGCGGGGGCGTCGCGCAATGCAGACATTATGGGCTCTATTACCCGCGATTGTTTGGTGCCTCGCTGTGGCTGTGCCATGGTGTTCCGCAAGCAGGGCGATCGCTTTATTGGCGAGGTGGAACCGGGGCGAAAATGTTTGATTCCCCGCAACGGGAAAACCACTTATTTGGTCAGTGAGGTGGAGCTGACAGAAACCTCCTGGGTAAGTCGCGATCGCGGCTTTGACGTGGACACCGACGAACACATTTGGGGGTCAGCGGCGGGACCATTGAAATTCGAAAAAAGGGAAAGTTTCGCCCACGAAGTTCCATCCCTTGAGGAACTATTGACCCCAGCAGCGAGGTAGGAATGCCGTGCTGCCTCCCGCTGCCGAGAAAAAGCTGCGAGCCTGGATTCGCAGTCGCCACTTAATTTGCTCCGGTAATTTTTACCTGTTCCACACGGTGGAAAATTCTGCTGTGGATCGTTACGTGGATTGTGTGGAATGTTTGGGGGGAACGGTTATTTCCGTAAGTCCCATTCGAAAAATTTGGATGGGAACCCATCGCAAAGTGGTTCTGTATCAAGTGAAAGCAAGCCTAAATACGCCCACCCACACCTTGAAACAATATTGGCTAGACAAAGGTAGCTTTTACTCCCGGTTTGATGAGCGAGGGTAATGGCATGGTTGCGGCTTGAAATGCTTCTTTCGCTAGGGCATGTGATCAATCGTTTCGTCAACTAAGTGCCATAAGCCTTACACGGTGGGGAGTACGCTCCCTTTTTTATCTAGAGCTGAAACCGTTACGCTCAGAGGCTTTGGGCTTTAAATGATGACAGCCAAATGATGACAGCCCCTAGATTTTTCAAAATGCTTCGGCGCTTAAGAGATGGCAGCCAGCCCCTAATAGCTCACCAAGGTTTTTACGGGCACGTTGGGAAGTTGCGATCGCCCCCCCAAGTCCACTAGCTCAATCAAAACACTAAATCCAGCTAATGTTGCTCCTGCCTTGGTCACTAACTGAGCCGCTGCTGCTGCGGTGCCTCCCGTGGCAATCAAATCATCGACGATGACGGCTTTCGCACCCGCCTCAAAGGCATCTTGGTGCACTTCCAAGGTGTCGGTGCCGTATTCCAGAGCGTAATCCACTGTGTAGGTGGCGGCAGGGAGTTTGCCTGGTTTGCGGATGGGCACAAAGCCAACGCCAAGCTGCTGGGCGATCGCCGGTCCAAAAATAAACCCTCGCGACTCGATTCCCACAATGACGTCCGCTTCCAGAATTTGGCAGTGGTAGGTCATTCCGGCGATCGCCCCGTGTAACGCCGCTGGATTTTGCAATAGGGTTGTAATGTCCCGGAAAAGGATGCCCGGCTTGGGAAAATCTGGAATAGAGCGAATCGTTGATTGCAAATCCATGGACAGGGGCTTAAACTCGGCTGAGGTTGCTACACCAACGTAGAGTATCCTGACTCGTTTTTTGGGTATTGTTAACGCGGTTTCTACGGTCGGTTAGCTTTTGTTTCTAAGTGCTTTTTGCAGCACGATTCATGAAACAACTGCACCAACAGCCGGGAAAACCTTCGCCAAATGTCGCAATTTTGTCGTAACCATAGAGAAGTCAGGGAATACTGGGGTTGAACCCTTAATACTATGAGCGTTATGTCCGCAGATTTGCCCTCTTCGCCGTCGGCTGAGGCAGAGTCGCCCGCATCAGTAATGTTAGACCGCTTGGAAACGCCGTCGCTATCTCGTCCAGAGTGTCCCCGACGGGTGGCTCGACAGATTGATTTGCTGTTGTTAGCGATCGAGGCGCTGGATTTAGGGGGGGCAGAGGCCATTGTGCGATCAGCCAAGGAGCTGAATTTAGAATCAGTGGTGCACGGGCGCGTCCATTTGTGGCGGCTGCGCACCACAAACGCTCAGCGGGATGCCCATCAGCGACGACCCTTAAGCTTAGAAGAGGGAAAAGCGCTGGTGCTGATTATTTCCTTTTTGGCAAGGCAGTTGACGGTGTTGGTGCGCCAGTTGGTGATGGGGCGAGACCAGTTGCGATCGCGCGGTTTGCCGTTGAACCATCATTTTCGTCTGGCGGATTATCTAGAACGGTTCCGAGCTCATTTTCGCGCGCGGATGAACCTCAATCGAGCGGCGGTGGCGGCGTACAATACTGACGAAAAACTGGATGCTTTGGCGTTGGAGTTGCTGGAGTGTTTACTGTTTTGTACCGGCACCGCTGGCGATCAGCGCTTATGGACCGGGTTGTTTGATGGAGAAGTGGCTTGAATATTAGACGCCAGTACAGTTTGCCAAGCTGCATTTTGACGTTGGATGGGCTGGATACCACCGGAGAAACCGGGGCAAGCCGTCCCTGTTTGTCGGTGCTGCTTCAGGCAAAGTGCCAGTTTCCGATGATGGGGAAAGGTTTTGAGTGTGATCGCGATTTCTTTGAGCTGTTTGCTCGATCCTTAAGCCTTTACGGTCAGCAGGTGATTAGTGGCGTGCGATCGCCCCAGCTATCTGACGCTCCCGATTTATTGGGCACAGACGAGCCGGACGAGCTGGAAGATGAATTGGAAGACGAGCCCAGCGGTGGGGGCACTGCTGTGGCTACGGCAGCAGAAAAGCCGGCGATTGATGTGGCGGCGGGACCGATGCAGATTTATCCCCTAGGGCGATCGCAACATCGTTTGTGGATTCAGCCGCCTCCAGTGACGGAGGGGGGAGAGGCACCGCCGCCGCTGGATTTGGAGCTTAGTACCCTCCAACTTTTTGATGTGGTGGAGGTTGTGGATCAGTTCTATGCGGACACGCGCACCTTGCCCGACGTAATGCTTGGCTTGGCGTCGGTGTCTCGGCGGGACCTGCCTAGTCGCAGCTCCATGGCGGATCGGGTGTGGCCGGCAGTCCTGGGGACGTCCACGTTGGCGGCGGCGGCGGGGGTGATGTTCCTGCTGCCCTTCCCAGAGACGGTGGAGCGTCCCGAAGATCGGGTGCTGACCCCTGACGAGGTGGACCAGCTAAATCAGCCTGCCCTAACGGTGCCCGGCTACGGCGATCAGCAACCTCCTCAGGCAAACCCCGAGCCGACGATTACGCCCCTGGAAGCCCCCGCTGGCGATCGCCCAGACGCCGAAGAGTCCGATACTAATAATTCTGATGACTCCTCCGATGGAGAAAGCGGCTCAGGCGACTCCGACCAGTCCTCTGTCCCTCAGCGAACCACTCCCGTTGCTCAGAGATCAGCGAACTCCCCCATAGAACAGCCCACTGAAGCCGCACCAATATCTGGCGAGGCAAAAATCTACGACCCAGAGGTCCTTAGCCAGCTGAATGTAATTTTGCGCCAGTCCATTAATGCGGCGTGGAGCGATCGCGAGGCGGTGCAGGAAGATTTGGAATTTCGAGTGGGGGTTGCCGCCGATGGCAAAGTGGTGGGCTACCGACCGGTGAATCAACCGGCTAAAGAATTTCGCAGCGATCGCTTACCCCTACGTAAGATCCTCTTTAACCCGGTGCAGCCCAGGGGGAATGGGCCGAAGCAAGATGAACCTCTCGCCCTGTTTAAGGTGGTGTTGACGGACGAAGGGCAAACCCAAGTGAGTCCCTTGTTAGGGAGTGACGGTCAACCCGTATTCCATCCGCCGTTGCCGTCTCAATCCTCTGGCAGCCAAGCTGGAGAGTAGCCTATGTACCTACTGATTCCGGCAGCGGGGTCCGGGAAGCGCATGGGTGGCGATCGCAACAAGCTATTGCTTTCCCTGCTAGACCAGCCGATTTTATGGTGGACCCTGAAAGCGGCGATCGCCTCAGACGCCATTGAATGGATTGGTATTATTTGCCAGCCTATTGACCGTCCTGACTTTGAGGGGATTGTGGCTGCATTGAAGGCACCCAAGCCGGTGGTGTTTATCCAAGGGGGTGATACGCGCCAGGAGTCGGTGTATAACGGCTTGCAACGGCTGCCGGAGGGAGCGCAGCGGGTGTTAATTCACGACGGTGCCCGATGTTTGGCCACAGCAGAGTTATTTGACCGCTGTGCATCGGTGCTCCAAGGGTGCGCTGGATTAATTGCGGCGGTGCCGGTGAAGGACACCATAAAAGTGGTGGAAGACTTTGATAAAAACGGGAGCGATCGCCCAGAAGTGGCCTCAACGCCAGACCGGTCCAAGCTATGGGCGGCTCAAACGCCCCAGGGATTTGAGGTGGCGACCCTGAAGGATGCCCATAGTCGTGGGGTGCGGGAAAAATGGGCGGTGACGGACGATGCGGCGCTGTTTGAAAAGTGCGGGCTGTCGGTACGCATTGTGGAAGGGGAGGAGACCAACTTGAAGGTAACCACGCCCCAGGATTTGGCGATCGCTGAATTTATTCTGCGCCAGCGCCACCCGCAAAGTTAGGAGTAATTTAAATCTCATTTTCGAGCGAAAAAGAGCCGTGATACACTAAAGAGCCGCCGAGAGACCAAGTGTTTCCAGGCGATTATTTTTTGCGTATTTTCGTACAGTCGTTTTTTCTCATGCCCCTACAACAGGACGTCAAGCAACAGGTTATCAACGAGTACCAGGTTCACGGCACTGACACCGGATCCACTGAGGTGCAAATTGCCATGTTAACCGCTCGGGTGAAGCAGCTTAGCGAACACCTAAAAACCAACAAAAAGGACCACTCTTCCCGCCGTGGTTTGCTAAAAGTTATTGGACGCCGTAAGCGCCTAATGGCTTACCTACAGAGCAAGGACCGCACCAAGTATCAAGAGCTCATCAAAAAGCTCGGCATCCGTGGTTAATCGGACGCGTCATCTCGGAGACTTAATCCTAGGAGAGAAACGTGGCTGAGGATTCTTCCCAATCAAAGGGGTTTAAAGGTGGCGATCGCCTCCCCTTTGAACCGAATAAGTCGGGCAAGGCAAAAAAAGCGAAAGCCAAGGCAAAGTCACAGAAATCTGGCACTGCCAAGGACAAAGCTGAGTCTAAAAAGCCCATTCCTCGAAAGCTAAATCCGATTACCACCTTCAAAAAGAAGGATAAGGACGATAAGTCGGATGCTAAGGGGAGAACTAAAAAGGCTGGGTTCAAAGGAGACGGGAAGCGGGGTCGCACCTACACCCGCGAAGAAATGGCTATTCCCAAGGTGGTTAGCGATCGCATGTTAAAGCGAATGCTAGTTTTCTCGGGAGTACCCACCGCCATTGGTTTTGGGAGTTTTATTGCAGGCTACTTTATCAACGTCAACACTGATATCGAGCTACCTAACGTCGTTGTGTTGCTGACGAGTTTGGGCGGTTTGGGGCTAGGTGTAATTGGCTTGAGCTATGGTTTGCTATCCACTTCCTGGGATGAAAACGATAAGGGCAGTGCCCTTGGGGTTTCCGAGGCGAAAGTGAATTTTGGTCGTTTGGCTGATGCGTGGAAGGCATCGCGATCGCAAGGGGGATCTTGACGGTTTTCCGTGCCCTGGGCACATATCAAAACAAAGTTCCTACGTTAGGCTGAATCTAACGTTTGAAATCTTAACAGTGAACTTGATGCACAGGTTCCAGGTGGAGTGATCGGGCGATCACTCCATTTTTATTGGCTTGCAAAATTGGCTTGCAAAGTGGCGAGCGAGAGCCTTAGTCATTCTATTGATTGGAGATTTCATACGGTGTTCAGCGTCCAAAAACGGAGGAACCCTCATGATTATTGTGATGCGCAGCGGTGCACCCGCTGAGGAAATTAGCCGCATTTCAAAAGAAGTGGAAGCAGACGGCTTAGAAGCAGAAAAAATTATTGGTGAACATAAGGTGGTAATCGGACTGGTGGGGGACACCGCCAGCCTTGACCCGGCGCAGTTTAAGGATATTAGCCCCTGGATTGAGCAGGTGCTGCGAGTGGAAAAGCCCTTTAAGCGGGTCAGTCGCGACTATCGCCACGGTGAAGCCAGCACGGTAGAAATTCCCACGGGCAATGGCGTCATATCTGTTGGTGAAAATCATCCCGTGGCTGTGGTGGCTGGTCCCTGCTCCGTGGAAAATGAAGGGATGATTGTGGAAATTGCCCAGCGGGTCAAGGCGGCAGGGGCAAAATTCCTGCGAGGCGGTGCCTATAAACCGCGCACGTCTCCCTATGCGTTCCAGGGACATGGCGAAAGTGGACTAGACCTGTTGGCCGCGGCGCGGGACGCCACTGGACTTGGGATTATCACCGAAGTGATGGATACGGCAGACGTGGAAAAAATTGGCGCGGTTGCCGACGTGCTTCAGGTGGGAGCGCGCAATATGCAAAACTTTGCCCTGCTAAAAAAGGTGGGCGCTCAAGATAAGCCCGTGCTGCTAAAGCGAGGCATGTCCGCCACCATCGATGAATGGTTAATGGCTGCGGAGTACATCCTGGCAGCGGGCAACTCCAACGTAATTCTCTGTGAGCGTGGGCTGCGCACCTTTGACCGGCAGTACACCCGCAACTTGCTGGATCTCAGCGCGGTGCCCGTGTTGCGTACCCTTACCCACCTGCCGATTATGGTAGACCCGAGCCACGGTACTGGCTGGTCCCAGTTTGTGCCTACCCTTGCGAAAGGGGCGATCGCCGTAGGCACCGACTCGCTGATGATTGAGGTACACAACAACCCAGCAAAAGCCATGTCCGACGGACCCCAATCCCTAACCCCCGACCAGTTCGACGCCCTGATGGCGGACCTTGCCCCCATTGGCACAGCGGTGGGGCGCTGGGAAAAGGCTACAGCGGCGGTGGGCTAGTTAAGTAGGCGGCGAGCAATTTGGCGCAGTGGGTGATCGCCCCCAAATGAGCCACCTCATAGCCGTGGGTATTTTCTGTGGGAAAGCCGATACAGGCCGCCCGCGGTACCGCGCCAAATTTCATGGCGATCGACCCGTCGCTACCAAAACCGCTCAAGATCGCAGTCTGCACCGGAACATGGGCCGACTTTGCCGCCGCCAGTAGAGACCGGTTAATCTCCTCGTCGTAAATGCCGTAGCCATCCTGGGATAAAATCACCGGCTTCGGACCATCCTCCACGGGATACTCCGGCGATAGGGGACAAATTTCCAGCGCCAGCAGCGCCCCCAGCCGGTGCTGATTGGCAAAATACATCGCTCCCAGCGCCCCCACCTCTTCCTTCGCCGACGCCACCAAATACACGTCCGTCCAAGGCGCGGTCACGGTTTCCGCCAACGCTAGCAGAATCGCCAATGCTGCCTTATCGTCCAGGGCATAGCTGGCAATATAGTTGGGGCTCAGGCGAAACGGCGCTTTGCGATGTTTTCCCACCACAGCGCGGGTTCCCGGTCGTACCCCAGCGGCGGTTAGTTCTTCCGGCGATCGCTTCGTTTCCACCCACGCCGTTTCCCAGGTCACCGCTGTCGTATCCTGAAACACCTTTTGGGGAGATTCCGGGGACACATGTCGAGAGCCAAAGCTTAAAATCCCCGACACCGTTTTATGGTCCCCCAGCAAATCCACTACCCCTTCCCCATACACCCACGGAAAGCTGCCTCCCAACTTGCGCAGGGAAACCCGACCGTTGTCTTCCACCCACTTGGCGATCGCCCCAATTTCGTCCTTATGGGCAGTAATGGCAATGGGAAGGGCTTCCTCGCGGTGATGGTCGGGGGACGCCGGAATTTTGACGTAAATATTGCCCGCCCAGTCCTGCTCCACCTCGTGTCCCAAACTGGCGAGGCGGCTCCGCAGCACCCCATCAATTTCCCCCTCCAAACCGCTGGGGGAATGGCACATAACCAGCTCTCGAATCAGCTCAAACCACCGGTCAAAATCCCAAATATCTCCTGTCTCTCCCTGCAACGCTGAGGTCATGGCTTGTCCTGGCTACTCGCCAATCGTTTACGCCGCCTGAGCTAACACAGGCTCCACCGCCGCCGCCGGCCCCACCAAGGATACATAGGGCGCAGCCAGATACGTTTGAGCCACCCGCTGCACGTCGTCAATGGTGACTTGGTTGATGATCTGCTGAAATTCCTGGTCAAAGCCAACGCCCAGCCCCAGCACGTCATACCAGCCATAGAGCTGAGCCAACTGGGAATTGGTTTGTTTACCTAAGGCATACTGACCCAATAGCTTATTTTTCGACACCTGTAGCGCTTCTGCCGTCAACGGTTCCGCCGCCAGTCGATCCACTTCCGCGCGTAATCCGTCTAGGGCGATCGCCGTATTGTCTGGCGCGGTGCCAATATAGGCGCCAAACATGGACTGTTCCAGGCGAGTAGGATAAAACGCCGACACGTCGTAGGCTAGCCCTCGCTTTTCTCGCAGTTCCACAAATAAACGGCTAGATAACCCATTCCCCAGGTAGGTGCTCGCTAACTTCAGCGCTCCGTAATCCCGTAAATACTGACTGTGGTTATCGGTGCCACTGTCAGTTTCCAACGCCGCCGTTAAGTAGCCCAAAATAATAATGGACTGTTGGGTTTCCTGGGACACCATCGTGGGATGGGGCTCAGTGGCGATCGCTGGCAATATCGGATTCGCGATATACCCTTCCGGCGCGGCCCAGTCGCCTAACACTGACTCGATACGAGCGATCGCCTCTTCGGCAGGCAAACATCCAGACACAGACACCACCGCATTATCGGGACGGAAAAACGCTCGATGGAAAGCGTGTAAATCCTCCGACGTTAATGCCTCTAAGGTTTCTTCCGTCCCCAAGGTGGAGCGACCGTAGGGATGGGTATCGCCGTAGGTAATTTCCTGTAGCTTTTGGAATGCCAGGGAAAAGGGCTGTTCCCGCTGGGACCGGATCGCTTGGATGGTGGATTTGCGCTCTAGGTCGATTTGTGACGGTAGAAAAGAGGGCGATCGCAAAACCTCCCCCGCCAGCTCTAAGATTCCGTCAAAATCCTGGCGCACCGTTTTTAGGCTCACCAAAAAATAGTCAGTGCTGGCATCGGCTCCCAGCGAAGCCCCCACGGATTCTACCTGCTCCGCAATTTCCAACGACGATAGCCGTTGTGTTCCCTTGGTTAGAGTCGCTGCACACAGGTGGGCAACCCCCGCCTGAGCTTGGGATTCTCGCAAACCGCCAGCTCGCACAAAAATCCGCGCCGCCACAATTTCCGCCGCCGGATTTTCAATGGCTATAACCGTTAAACCGTTAGACAGGATACGGCGCTGCAAAACCGGCGACTGGGGCAATTGGGTCACGGCAAACTCTCAACAAATTGGTGAAGATGCGGATGCGCCAAAAGGCAGATTGCCCTAATCGACGCAACGTGGAGTGTAACTTTAAGTCCGCTTCGGCAACGCCCAGGGACTTCGAAGATTATTTAGATGTCTCCCCACCGCGAGCAAAACTAGAAAGCGCCGTTACGATCGCCCCCACAATATCTTCTTCAGACTTACTTTGGTCACGCACCTCCGCTTCGATGCGCTTTACCTCTGTCGCGGGCAACCCCAACAGTGCCACCAGCTTGGAGTAAGCCTTCGACTCGTCCTCATTCACCATGGACTCATTGGGAGACAGGGAGCTAGAAGCAATGACCTCGTAGCCCAGGCGCAACACAAGCTCTTGCTCTGCCGGATCCGTCACCTGAGGCACCAGCTCTTCCAGAGGAATATTTTGCACCAAATACTCCCGCAGATCTTTTTGCAGGGTTGAGCGGTGGGCATCATTTTTCGCGAATACCGCACTCAGCTTTTTCAACATGACCTCCACTTCCTCTTCCGCCAAGTTGCCGTCGGCCCAAGCCATGGCAGCAGCAATGCGAAGCAGGGTCATTTGGCGCGGGGCGATCGCCGGTGGGGGCGGCGGTGACAGCGGCATAGACATAATTTCTATCCCAGTAAAGAAACGTGCTCTACCGCAACCTAACAGATGGAAATTTTCGCCACCACGGTTTATAAAGCCCAGTGATGAAACGTTGTAAAACTTGCAAATTCAGCTTGCTTCCCGAGGTGATTTCCTGGCGCATCTGAACTTGATTTCTGAACTTGATTTTGGAACGGAGAGAGAGGGATTCGAACCCTCGTCAAGGTTGCCCCTGAACAGCATTTCCAGTGCTGCGCCTTCAACCACTCGGCCACCTCTCCTGGAGGGAGAACAATCAAAATATATCCGTGGAATTTTGCTCACACTGACGGCTTTGAAAGCTCTGCTCGGACATTGATAATAGCAGGGGCTGGTCAGCGTGGAAAGGGGTTTGGGGATTTTCTCGGAACCCTCGTCAAAAATCATGAAGTCCTGCGCCATTGGGCTTATAAACTCCAGCTTACTTTTCCAGCCCCATAGTGCCTTTATCGCAGTGGGACAGCCGTGGGGCGTCTGACTGCAATGGATGTGTTTTAACGCTGTTGGATCGATTGAATCGATCTCTGAGAATTTCGTGCGGCGGCAATTTGAAAACAGACTGCTCTGAAACAGACTGCTCTGAAACAGGTGGCTCTAAAACAGAAACAGGTTGCTCTGAAACAGGGGGATCTAAGCCTGTGCCATAGGTCTGTGTCGTCAAAATATTTCTGAGTGTTGCTTTATGGCACTTCCTTGAGAAGGGTGCCGCCAGAACGTTAAGATCGACCACATTAAGATTTAGAACATTAAAATCTAAATTACTTGAAATAATTGTGATTTAGTTCGCAAGTCTCAAATTACCCGCTCGCCTTTTTGGTTCTTTCCGTTTTCCCTGACGTTTAAAAACACCCAAAATACCCGAGCTAACGGGCTTTACCGATGGATAAAAACCAGTTTAATTTTGACCCGAATCGCACCCACACGGTCAAGATCAAGCACCGCCAATCGAAGGAGACTTACACAGTTTCTGTGCCGGAAGATCGCTACATTTTGCACACGGCAGAGAATCAAGGGGCAAAGCTACCCTTCGCTTGCCGCAATGGTGCTTGCACAAGCTGTGCCGTTCGGGTTTTGTCGGGGAACTTGGAGCAGCCGGAAGCCATGGGGTTGTCGCCGGATTTGCGCAAAAAAGGCTATGCGTTGTTGTGTGTAAGCCATGCTTGTTCAGATCTGGAAGTGGAAACTCAGGATGAGGATGAGGTTTATGAATTGCAGTTTGGTCGCTACTTTGGCCGCGGTAAGGTGACCTTTGGTATCCCCATTGAGGATGAATAGCCGATCTCAGTAGATTGGGTTCGGTGTTGGTAGCGGGCGGTCGAGGGTGTGAATTGCAAACGTGAACCGTGAATGTAAAAGATATGCGTGGTTTGGCGATCGCGGTCCTAGTAACTGGCTTGATCGCCTGTGAATCGGCTCAGGAGGAGCGATCGCCCCAAGCCCAGGTGAGCCAGGTGATTGATGGTAATACGCTGGAGGTACAGCGGCTGGATCGCCCGGGCGCAGTTCCTGAAACAGTGCGCATGCTGGGGATTGATGCCCCTAGGTTGGAACAGGATCCCTGGGGACCGGAATCCCGTCGGGTTTTGGGGCAGTTGCTAGTGGGGCAGGAGGTTCGTCTGGAATTTGCCAACCCGCCTCGCGATCGCTATAACCGTCTGCTAGCCTATGTTTGGCAAGGAGATCGGTTAATTAATGAAGCCCTGGTTCAGGACGGTTTAGCCCTAGTTAGCCAGCAGGCTAACGGGTCACCCTACGAACAAAAGTTACGTCACGCTCAGGGAGAAGCTCGCACATTGCAGCGCGGTATTTGGAATCCGTCTCAGCCGATGCGCACTGCCCCTGATCAGTTTCGTTTAAACAGTGTTCCATAGCGTCCGCTCTGTCCATCCACTTTTAAATCTTCTATGACTTCCTCTACGTCCCCCGAGCAGCTTCAACAATTGCTGGATATTGCCTCAGAAGCTGCCCTCGATGGTGGTGCGGTGCTGTCGTCCTATTGGGGCAAGCTGGCGGGTCAGGTGGAGGAAAAAGGGCGCTCCGGGGATTTGGTGACCGTTGCAGATCGCAGCGCTGAAGAAGCGGTAATTCAGGTGCTGGGGCGTCACTGTCCCGATATTGGGATTGTGGCAGAGGAGTCGGGGCTGTTGGGGAATCAAGATGGGGATTTGGTGTGGGCGATCGACCCCCTTGACGGCACCACAAATTTTGCTCACCAATATCCCTTCTCCGCCGTATCCATTGGATTACTGTGGCGGGACGAGCCGGTGCTGGGAGTGGTGTATGACCCGTTCCACAAGGATTTATTTCGGGCGGCGAAGGGGCTGGGGGCGACGCGTAATCGTCAGTCTATCCAAGTTTCCTCAACGCCTACCTTGGCAAAAAGCTTATTAGTGACTGGGTTTGCCTACGATCGCCGGGAAACCACTGACAATAATTACGCTGAATTTTGCTACCTAACCCATATGACCCAGGGGGTGCGGCGGGGCGGATCCGCATCGATGGATTTGGCTTATGTGGCGTGCGGTCGCTTGGATGGATATTGGGAGCGGGGGTTGTCGGTGTGGGATATTGCGGCGGGTATTGTTCTGGTGCAAGAGGCGGGAGGCAACGTGACAGCCTACGACGGTGGTCCCGTGGACGTTAGCTCGGGACGTTTGCTGGCCACCAACGGTCATCTCCACGAGCCTTTGCAAGATGCCCTTGCCCATGTGCCGCCGTTGGACACCTGGGCAAAGGATCCCAGCACTTGGCCCAAGCTGGATGCTTAATGCCTAAATTCCCGCGCCGTCTAGGTATTCGGTGATGGCCCGATCGCGAATTTCGCAGGCAGGGGATGGTTTTTCGGATAATTCTGACAAATCCATATGGTCAGCAATTTCCGCAACGGCAGTGGCGATCGCCCGCTCGGGCACCTCTTCCGCAGAATTTAATAGGGCTTCAAAGGCTGCCGCTTTTTCATCGCATAATTCTAGTCGCTGAGCTGCCTGGGACAGTAACTCTCGCTCCGACTTGCGATCCTCTTCCAGGGTCGTCAGCTTATTTTCCAGAGCCTCAATGCGATCTAACAGCGCCCGAATCACTCGCGCTTCCGAATCGGGCAGCTTGTTGTGATCCAGGGGACTGACCCGAGCGCCGGACTGATACACCACTCGACCGGGCACCCCCACCACCGTGCAGTGGGACGGCACACTTTTCAACACCACCGATCCGGCACCAATGCGCACGTCGCTGCCGATTTCAATATTTCCCAGCACCTTGGCACCAGCACCCACCACAACGCCGTCTCCCAGGGTGGGGTGGCGCTTGCCAGATTCTTTGCCGGTGCCCCCCAAGGTTACTCCTTGGTAAATTAAGCAATCGTTCCCTAAGATTGCCGTTTCGCCGATAACTACCCCCATGCCGTGGTCAATAAACAGCCCCGAGCCAATGGTTGCGCCGGGGTGGATTTCGATGCCGGTGAAGAAGCGGGCAAGGTGGGAAATAAACCGGGGGATAAACGGTAGCCTCAGATGATACAGGGCGTGGGCGATGCGGTGAAGGGCGATCGCCTGGAGCCCGGGATAGCACAGCAGCACTTCGAGCCAGTTCCGGGCAGCGGGGTCACGGTCAAAGATATTGGTGAAGTCTGCTTTTAAGGTGTTAAACACGGTGCTATCTTGTCAAAAATTTGATTGGGAAGGCGCGCTGAAATTAACGAGGAACGCTAAAGGGAAGGGCGAGGTAGTGGGTTTGAGGGCGAACCCCCTAAACCGCTTATATGGTAGTCCCCTGTGAGAATTTAACCAGAGCCGGAAGACCGAATGGTTATCGTCCTGTGAATTGATCAAAATTGAAACGGTGGGTGCTGCAATTCCCCAATGGTCCCACTGTGGGGCCCGGAGAGGGGCGATCCTATAGGTGAGGATATTGCTACCTGGGGAGCAGGCGTGTACTTGGAGCATGGCATCACTGCGCTTCTGAAGATTTATCTGTAGGGAATACTCGGCTTTTTAAGATAAAAAACGCTAAACAAAAAACATTAGGGGCTAAAACCCTGACGGATATTGACTGGGAGATTTAATTGATGGGAGCCCCTGACCTAAGCCGGATTGTGCCGCCAAGTGTCGTATCATCGCGGGGGCATTACAAAACGCAGCTAGCTAAGCCAGGAGCCAACCGTGCAGGTGGAATTTCGTGAGTTCAATCCTTTTAACGTGTGGTTTTGGTTGGAGTTTGAAACGGTGTTGGCTCCGTTGGAAACGCAGTATATAGAAGAGGTGTTTGATTCCTGGTTTTATCTGGGCAAGCTGGGGGGCTTTAATGCGGAAAATATGCAGGCGCAGGAGGTGGGGCTGGAAATTAGCTATATGTCCTACAGCGAATCCCAGGATGGGGAGGCGTTGCCTGCTCTGATGCACAATATGGGGGATCTCGAGTTTGAGGGAACTCGGGCACGGGTGTGGTTCGATATGGGCACCAGTGATGCGATCGCCCTGGACGTACTTATTAATTCCTTTAAGCGCCTAAGCAAAGAATTGGTGGCCATTCGGCGGTTCAGTATTGGCGGCGAAGATTTGGATTGGCCGCTGCCGGAAAGTGCTAAAGCACGATCCGACGTGGATGATAACGACGGCTGGAACTGACTTCACACCTATCCCAACGCCGCGCTATTACGAAACATCAGCCAAGACAGGAAGAAATTGGCAATCAAAATCGCCAGCAATGCGGTCACCACCGCCGTAGTTGTGGACTGCCCCACCCCCTTCGCGCCGCCACTGGTGGTCAGCCCCCAGCTACAGCCAATCACCGCAATCAACACTCCGAAGCAAATGCCTTTGATGGACGCATAAACCAAATCCATCGGACCCAAAAAGGTTTTGACCGAATTCAGAAACGAAAAATAGGAAATATCAAAGCCCTGCCAGGCAATAATCAATCCCGCCATAATGCTGGCAAGGAATCCCAACAGCGTTAGCAACGGCAGCATCACACAACAGGCGATCGCCCGAGGCACCACCAAATAATCCACCGGGTCCGTGCGGAGCATGTAAAGTGCATCGATTTGCTCTGTCACACGCATGGTGCCAATTTCCGCTGCAAACGCTGAGCCCACTCGCCCCGCCAACACCACCGCTGCAAATACCGGCGCCAACTCCCGCGCCATGGCCACCGCCATTACGCCACCGATCGCCGTCGTCGCCCCGTAGCGAATAAACTCCCGCGCCACCTGGATAGTAAATACCGAGCCAATGGAAATGCCCGCCAGCAAAATAATCCCTAACGAGTCAGGACCCACAATTTGCATCTGCTCCAGGGTATTGCGGCGATTAATCTTTCCCCGCGCAATATGCACCAGGGTTTGTCCCCCCAGCAGTCCGGCGGCGATCGCCCGCTGAGTCCACGCTCCCAATGCCGACTTCGATGCTGCTGCCATCGCCGATATCCTGTCTGTGCTCAATCAAACCTCAGCTCGACTGTAGCCTATTGCCCCATCCCCTGAGTTGCGATCGCTGACGTATCTATCAAATACCTTTCAAATAACTTCTCCAGTATCCTCAAGTGCCCATCAAATATCTTTGATATTGCCCCGCTGAGCTTTGCGCTGGGAATGTTTCGCCTTCCGGTCTAGCCGTTTTCGATTGGCGCTGCGGGAAGGCTTGGTGGGCTTACGCTTTTTCGGGGTGATGGTCACGCTGCGCAGCAGGCTTTGCAGGCGCTGGAGAGCCGCTTGTTTGTTTTGCTCCTGGGTGCGATGCTGCTGGGATTTGATAACAATAACGCCGTCTTTGGTGATGCGATTATCTCGCAGCTTCAGCAGGCGCTCTTTGTAAAACGTGGGCAGCGAAGAGGCGTGAATATTAAAACGAAGGTGAATGGCAGTGGCAACTTTATTGACGTTTTGACCGCCCGCCCCTTGTGATCGCACCGCCGTCAGCTCAATTTCAGCCAAGGGAATCGCCGTGCGGTTAGTAATAGCCAACATCAGCGTTCCTAAGACACCGCGCTGGTGCCCAAGTACAGCTCAGCCACCTTGGGATTATTCAGCAGCTCCCTCCCTAAACCGGTGAAGCGATCGCGCCCCGCCTCCATCACACAGCCCCGGTCAGCCATTTCCAGCGCCCGCTTAGCATTTTGCTCCACCAAAACCACCGCCGTTCCCGAATCCACCACCGCTCGAATTTGCTCAAATACCCCCATCACCAGCAGGGGCGACAACGCCGCCGACGGCTCATCCAACACCAACAGCTTCGGCTCCAACATCAACGCCTTCCCCATGGCCAACATCTGCCGCTCCCCCCCGGACAAGGTTCCCGCCTGTTGGGTACGTCGCTCCGCCAGGCGAGGAAACATGGTAAAGATTTTCTGTTTCAGGGGCTTTAGGGGCACTTCCAAAATAAACGCCCCCATTTCCAAATTTTCTTCCACCGTCAGGGTACGAAACACATTGGAAATTTGCGGCACATAGCAAATGCCCTGACGCACCACTTCGTTGGCCGGCAGATGCCCAATATTTTGCCCCTGAAACGTAATCGATCCTTGGTTCGGAGTAAGTAGTCCGGCGATCGCCTTCGCCAACGTGGATTTTCCCGCACCATTAGGACCAATAATCGCCACCAACTCCCCCGGAGCCACCGACAGGTTGACTCCCTGGAGAATATTAAGCCCCGGCACATACCCCGCGTGCACATCTCGAATATCCAAAATTGGATCCGAAATTGGGGCGATCGCGGACGAAGAATCTAAACTAACAGCGCACATTAAACTGCGGGAAAAATAGCTTTAACAATACTCATATCAAAATAAAGTGAACCATAAAAAGTGCCCCAACCGCAGTGACGATCGGGGCAAAGCTAGCCTTAAAGCTTAACTTGCACAGTTTTTGCCAAGAATTGATCTGGAAATCAAACCGTTCAAGCTAACAGAAACCAGGACAAAAATTACTTAATAGTAACCTTGGCACCAGCCTCTTCTAGCTGCTTCTTAATATCCTCAGCATCATCCTTGGAAGTACCTTCCTTGATGACCTTAGGCGCAGACTCCACCACACCCTTGGCTTCTTTTAGACCCAAGCCGGTGATGTTGCGAACCACCTTCAAGATTGCGATCTTCTTAGCAGAATCAACTTCAGTCAATTCCACATCAAATTCGGTCTTCTCTTCAGCTTCCTCGCCACCGCCGCCGCCAGCAGCGGGAGCAGCCATCATCATGCCGCCCACAGGAGCCGCCGCGCTAACGCCGAACTCCTCTTCAATTTGCTTAACCAAGTCAGCAGCTTCTAGCAAAGTCAAAGACTTGAGTTGCTCTAGAATCTTGTCAGTTGCGTCAGACATAAGTCTCTCCTCGTATGTTATTTCTTGCGATGTGAACTAAATAATTGCTAATAGTTTTCGCTGCGTTTATTACAGCCAGGACATCAAATGGCAATTGCAAATGACTCCAGTTTGTAAACCTTGAAGACGGTTTTTTGACGCCCTAGGCAGCGTCTTTGTCGGCAATCGCCTGAAGTGCACGAGCCAAAGAATTGGGAACTTCCTTGATACCCACTGCCACCTTGGTGGTAACGGCATTGATGCCACCGGCAATTTGAGCAATAAGCTGCTCTTTGGACGGCAGATCTCCAATGGCCTTAACCTCGTCGGCGCTTAAAGCCCGACCTTCCAAAACGCCACCGCGAAGTTCACTTTTCTTCGCTGCCTTTTGGAATGCCTGATAGGCCTTAATTCCGGCACCAATATCTCCCTGTAAAAGCAGGAATGCCGAAGAATCTTTCAGAAATTCGGATACTGGCTGCCAGTTTTCATCGCCATCAACGGCAATGCGCATCAGGGTGTTTTTGGTTATCTTGCATACGCCGCCGGCCTCAGAAAGCTTTTGGCGCAGCTCGGTGATTTCCGAAACCGAAAGCCCCTTGTAGTCGATTACGACTGCCATATCAGTTTCGCTAAGCTGTGCCTTCAGCGATTCCACAATGGCTTTTTTGTCTTCTAAAGTTCGACCCATAAATTCACCTCCTTGGTCGATTTAAATAACCGATTTACCAAAACAAAACCCCAGCAAAAGCCGGGGTTGATAAATCAGTCTTAAAGCGTCGCAGTTCTTTGGGGCTCTAACTGAAATCCATCAGCTAAATCCTAAAACTGGATCGTTTAAGCCTTTACCTCTGCGGGACATTAAGCCAAAATGGCACCCGCTATCTCCGGCAAGCTTTATTCAGTTGTGGCAGCGAATAAGCTTGCCTGGGAGTTGGAATATTCTATGAAACCTCTCAGTTTCTAACGTTTTGGCCGCTGGACCTGTTTGCCGCTGGACTTATTTGTCTCTGGACTTAGCGCCGAACCTAGTTTTGCTCTTCTAGCTTCAGGTCACGCAGGGCGTTGATGTCCACTTCGATGGACGGACCCATGGTGGCTGAAACGTAAAGCGATCGCCAATAACGACCTTTAGCACCAGAGGGACGGTTGCGATCCACCACCTCTTGCAGCGTCTTCAAGTTCTCCAGCAAATCAGCCGGTTCAAAGGTCGCCTTGCCAATGCCCACGTGGACGATTCCCGCCTTATCCGCACGAAATTCCAGCTTACCTGCTTTGAATTCGTCAATCGCCGGACCCACGTCGAACGTTACGGTACCACCCTTTGGGGACGGCATCAAGCCACGGGGACCCAAAAGCCGACCTAACTTAGCCACCTTAGGCATCATATCGGGCGTTGCCACCAACACGTCGAAATCCATCATGCCCTTCTGGATATCGTCGATTAGCTCCTCAGATCCCGCCAAATCTGCTCCCGCGTCAGTGGCTTCCGCCACCTTCTCACCACGAGCAATCACCGCCACTCGCACGGTCTGACCGGTTCCCTTCGGCAGCGCCACCGTGGTGCGCAACTGCTGATCCGTGTACTTGGGGTCAATGCCCAAACGCAGGTGAGCCTCCACCGTTTCGGAAAACTTTGCCGTCGCGGTCTCCTTTGCCAAGGTCAGCGCGTCGAGGGGTTCGTAAGCCCGCTCTTCCACCTTGCCCGCCAATTCACGCATCCGGCGGGATAATTTCTTTGCCATGGTTATCTCCTGGGGTAATAGCGAAGGATCTCTTCTTCCCCTAACTGATGAAAACTAAACGAAAAAACGTAAACAATTGAATCGAAAACCGAACCTAATCGGCAATGGTGATGCCCATATTGCGAGCGGTACCGCCCACAATTTTCATCGCCGCTTCGATATCATTGGCGTTCAAATCCGGCATTTTGGTCTCAGCAATTTCCTTAAGCTGAGCCGTCGTAATGGAACCCACCTTTACCTTATTCGGCTCACCAGATCCCTTTTCAATGCCAGCAGCCTTGCGAATCAACACAGATGCAGGCGGCGTTTTGAGGATAAAAGTAAAGCTCCGATCCTCATACACCGAAATTTCTACAGGAATTACAAAGCCCGCCTTGTCGGCAGTTTTGGCGTTGTATTCCTTGCAGAACATCATAATGTTGACCCCGTGCTGACCTAGCGCGGGACCAATGGGGGGAGCTGGCGTCGCCTTTCCAGCATCGATCGCCAGCTTGATAATTGCGACAACTTTTTTTGCCATGGGAGGTTAACTACCCCTGCTTCTCAACTTGATTAAATTCCAATTCCACGGGTGTATCGCGCCCAAAAATCGACAGCAACGCCTTAAGCTTGCTGCGCTCTGGGCTAACCTCGATAACCTCACCCTCGAAATCCTTAAACGGTCCAGACAGAACGACAATCTTATCACCTGCGGCCATATCAATCTTGACCACCGGCTCTTCAGCCTTCGACTGGCGGAAGATGCGCTCCACCTCACTGCGGCTCAAAGGCAACGGTTTAACGTGCCCCCGACCTCGCCCATAGCGGCGACGCTCTTCAGCACCCACAAAGTTAATCACGTTGGGGGTATTTTTCACAACCAGCCACGTTTCATCATCGAGAACCATCCGCAGCAGCACATAGCCGGGGAAAACCTTCTCATCCACGTTTTGCCGGCTGCCATCTTTGCGCATTTTCACCACCGGCTCCTGGGGAATTTCCACCTGAAGAATCCGGTCGGCCACATCTAAAGTGCTTAGACGTTGCTGCAAATTGAGTTTGACGCGCTTTTCACAGCCCGACGCCACCTGCACTGCGTACCAGCGGGGACGGGTGTTGCCCGGCGTTGCCACCGTCACATCTTGTTGTTCAGAGGCAACATTAATTTCGGGATCGTTCATCCAAATACCTGCCTAGCTAACCAGCCGAAGAGATTGTCTAAGAGATAAATTGTGGTGGCGGATAAGGTCACCATCAGAATCACCGCGACAGATTCGCTGATGAGCTGTTGGCGACTGGGCCAAACCACTTTACCCAGCTCCTCTTTGGTGCCCTGCAAAAATGCAATGGGGGGCGGGCTATTTTTCGCCTGGGCAGAGGCGTTTGCTTTCTTTGCCACAGTTAATAACCTCGTAAGGTTTGGAACGACGTTGGTTCGGCAGGATTCAGAAACTAGAGCTGCTTGGGCATAAAGGCCAAGATCACTTGAATTTTGAACTCTTTAATGCTAAGAACCAGGATTTGGAACGATCTTTCTCTAATAAGTCAAGCTGACGTTTAGAAACCGAAGCTTAAGGAAGCCCCAGAAGTACAAACAGCTTGAAAACTCCTTTGTCCCGCTTCAAAACGAATTTGGCACGGCTCAGGAAAATCTAACTATTTACCGCTCTCGCTCTATCCTACCGAAGGGCTGGTCACACAAGAAAACTGACCCAAAAACTTATCGCCAGAAAACAAATTTCCTGCGGTAGGCTTTTGGGTCAAGCTTTTGAGCTAATTCTCAGATTTCTAGAAGCTTTACAGCAAATCCTTGAACACTGAAGTGTTCAAAAATTGACCTTAATATTCTAAAAAATCCTTGTTGATGAGCTGAGCGCGCCCTAGAGGACTCGAACCCCTGACATTCGGTTTTGGAGACCGACGTTCTACCAACTGAACTAAGGACGCACGGCACAGCTTTCAACAGAATTAGACTATCACCAACCCGGAGGGATTGCGAGGGCTGACAGCTTACTTACTCCGATCAAAGCGCTCTTTAATTCGGGTTGCTTTACCAACGCGATCGCGCAGGTAATACAACTTGGCACGGCGAACCTTACCACGGCGCATAATCTTGATGTTGGCAACGCGAGGGGAATGGATTAGAAACACTCGCTCAACGCCGACGCCTTGGAAAATGCGACGGACGGTGATGGTTTCATTAATTCCACCATTGCGCATAGCGATGACGGTGCCTTCGTAAGGCTGAACCCGCTCTTTGCCGCCCTCTTGGATGACCACGCCGACGCGAACGGTGTCGCCAACATAGATTGTGGGAAGATCGCTCTTGTATTGCTCTTCTTCAATAGAGCGAATGATTGCTTGGGCGTTCATGACACTTGGAAAAACCACAGAAGCACATCATAGGATCGAAGCCAGGAGTTCGTCTAGGGTCTGTCATGAACTAAATTTCAAAGTCCCCCGTCATCAGGCGTGCAGCTCCAAATTTATTTTCTGGGACGAAGTCAAAATTTCTTGCTACGTAGGGCTCCAATGGGGATAGGGGACGCTTCCTGGAGATGACAATTATTTTTCCGGCGCTGTCCGGATTTACATTTCCTCGCCATCTTTAAAATGACAGATAAATAGGAAGAACGAGTTAAGGTACAAACCTCAAACAGAAAAAGTAGACCCAATTAGGTGATAGCGCTGCGCTAGGTTGAACGCAGCAGCCCCACAGTGGACGGCGAAGCTAAGAAGAGTTGGAACAGGCGGGGTAAAACTCACATGAAACCGAAAAAAAACAAGTCAGTTTTACGCCGCCTAAGTCGTCTGGGAAAGGGGGGAGCGGCGGCCGTTGTGGGCGCATTTCAGCAAATCCCTTTCGGATTGGGGACGGTGGTATCCATTGGTATTCATGGGTTGGCGATGCCGTCGGTAATTAGTTGGGTTCAGACGGAACCGCCCAGAATGCCTGATTCGGTTGATGTGGTGACCTTAGATGAGGCAGAGCTGACGCAGTTGCCGGAATCAATGCGCAATGAGGCTTTGACCTCAGCTCCTGAAGAGTCCGATGGAGGATCTGGCTGGGATTGGTTTACATCACGAGGTCAGGCGGTTTCACCGACGGATCCTGATCAGTTGCCTCCAGCAGCTAATTCAGAGAGGAGTGTTTCCCGGCGTTCCGGATCCAGTAGGTCGTCGGGGCGATCGCGGGGAGGCTGGCGTTTTGGGAGTTCTGATGCCGGTGAGTCTCAAGATGAGTTTTTGTCACGATGGCGACGACAGCTCAACCGAGCCCAGCGACGACTGGATATTGAAGGGGGGCGATTGCCCAGCAACGACGACGATAGCGATAAAGGATCTGGCGATAGCGGTACCCAGGACGATGGGACAGCATCGGGGAATGACGAAAACGGTGGCGATGAAGGCGACGAGACCGGCGAAGGCGACGAGACGGGCAACGGCGGGGACACTGGCGACACGGAAAGGGGCAATACGGAAGGGGGTAACACGGAAGGACGTGAGTCTGATGTGACGACTGAGATGCCGCCAGCTCTGCGCGAGGCCATTGCTCAGCTAATGGAAGGTGACCCCTTTAGCCATGATGGAATCTCGTCAACAGACCGCAAAGGTGCACTACCGTTCACTCTGGCTGAAATCGCTCAAAATGAATTGAGGGATTGGGTCGCGAAAGTTGACGTGGTTAAGGCTGAGGAGGAAGAAAGTGATAACGAAGGGTTTAAGTCAGAAGACGCAGAAAGAAGCAGCCATTTCCTGCAACACAGCGAAAATGAGGGGTGGACTCTTCCCATGCCTTCAGCTTTACGATGCACGCTGGCTGTGGATCCAGACCCGGCTTATATCGCGATTCTGGGCGGTTCTGATGGCAAGTTCGTTCCTGGGGAGTCTCCGAAAATCGTCATATCCTCTGGCTATAAAGCTCTGGATGCTAAGGCGTTGGAATGGGCCTACAACAATTTACGGGATACCAAGCTGACAGAGCGTACGACTCATCTTATTCACTTGATTCCTGTGTCATTTCCTCCTTGCCCCACCGCAGAGTGATCGGCATGGTGAATTGTTGATCTTTTTGTAGTTCTGGCGGGGGCGATCGCCGGACCGATATATTGGACTCGACCGCTACTGAGACCTCAATCATAAGTCTTGCGAAATCATGACCTTGCATTTTATTGAAGCTGAAATTGATTTGACGGAATCCCCTGCTGACTTGCCCCGTGCTGTAGAAACTGAGTTAGCAAAGCGTGGTGAGCCTCTTCGGTGGGCGATTACTAAAGCTGATTCCGACACCCAAACCGCCACGGTGGAAGCTATTGTCAGCACCAATACCCAAGAAGGTTCACCGCAGAAATAGCAATAAATCAATATTTCTTGATGGATAAATTACTGACCTAGGAGTTGATATTGTCCAAGGCAGGAATGGGGGATCGTTCCTTTGATCGTCCGTATACGGTGGCGCTGATTGTGCCTACAGGAATTGGTGCCACTATTGGGGGCTACGCTGGCGACGCATTGCCCATCGCTCGGGCGATTTCCGCGATCGCCGATGTCACTATCACCCACCCCAACGTGCTGAACGGGGCGCAGCTGTATTGGCCTATGGATTCCACACTGTACGTGGAAGGATACGGGCTGGACCAAGTGGCGGCGGGGCGTTGGGCGTTGCGACCGGTGCATCAAAATCCCATTACCCTCATTTTGGATGCCGGTATTGAGCCGGATTTATGGCTACGACAGCTTCAGGCCGCCAATGCAGCACGAGCTACGTTGGGGCTGGATTTGACTCCGTATTTAGTAACGGACCAGCCGTTGGGAGTCAGTTTGTCGCGATCGCCCTCGGGAGCCTCCTGGGGCACCGTGGAAAATTTAGATAGTTTGCTGCGGGCGGCAGACACGGCAATCTCTGAGCTGGGGGCGGGGGCGATCGCTGTAGTGGCCCGTTTTCCCGATGAGGAGACGGCAGCGGACCAAGCCTATCGCAGTGGTAATGGCGTGGACCCCATTGCGGGGGCGGAAGCAATTCTAAGCCATGCTGTTGTGCGCGAGTTTCGCATTCCCTGCGCCCATGCCCCAGCCCTCGCTCCTTGGGATCTGAGTCCCGATGTGGTCCCCCGCGCCGCCGCTGAAGAACTGGGATATACCTTTTTAAATTGTGTGCTGGCGGGATTAAGTCGGGCACCGCAGTTTGTGGATATTTCCACAGGAGAAGGCAGTCGTCGCCCTGGAGATATTGCAGCGGGGGAGGTGGACGCGGTGATTGTGCCTGAGTCGGCCTGTGGTGGGGCGGCGGTTCTCCACTGGAGTGGGACGGGGGCAAAGATTATCACCGTTGCCGACAATGCCACCCAGATGCAGGCTTTTCCAAAAACGTTAAATCTTTCGGTGTGGTCCGCGCGGTCATATTTGGAGGCGTTGGGGCTCCTTGCGGCCCATCGTGGAGGTATTAACCCGTTTCATCTGCAACCGAGCCTTTCCCCCCTGGTTGCCCATCAATCATCGCCTGCCCACACAGCGCCCCCGAATGTGTAACACTGGAACAATTGTTGGTTTCTGACACCAGCAGCTATTTGCGCCTGCGATTGTTTTCTTGCATTTGTTTTTTGCATTAGATTAATTTGAATTGTGATTCGATTAATCGTGCTCCAAGTTTTGCCCTAGCGTTTCCCTAATGGAATCATCATCTTCAATTGCCGTTCGTGAACTGCCGCTGTTTCCCTTGCCGGAAGTCGTACTCTTTCCGGGGCAGCCTCTCCCGCTCCATATTTTTGAGTTTCGCTATCGGATCCTAATGAATACCATCCTTCAGAGTGATCGCCGCTTTGGGGTGCTATTTATTGATCCGCAAACGGGAGAAGTCGCCGATGTGGGCTGCTGTGCAGAAATTCTACGGTGTCAACGCCTCGAAGATGACCGTATGAAGATTATGACCCTGGGGCAACAGCGCTTCCGGGTGTTGGAATATGTGCGCCGCAAGCCCTATCGCGTTGGGTTAGTGGAGTGGATTCAAGATGAGCCCACCCAGGAAAACTTGCGCCCGCTGGCCAAGGATTTGACGGTGTTGCTGAAAGACGTGGTGCGTTTGTCGGCGAAACTGACGGATCAGGTCATTGATATTCCTGAGGAAATTCCGCCGACGCCCCTGGAATTGTCTTACTGGATTGCTAGCAAGCTTTATGGCGCTGCCGGTGAACAGCAGGCCCTGTTGGAGTGTCAGGATACGGGCGATCGCCTACGTTTTGAAGAAGAATTACTGGAATCCACCCGCAGCCATCTAGCCGCCCGCACAGCTCTGAAGGACGTGTTGGGCACCGGTGAAGTGGTGGAAGAAGAAGACTAGAGTTACCGCCAAAGTTATTTGGTATGTGCCCTAGCCTACGCCCTTTGTTTCCATTGGGCGATCGCTCTTTGCATCGAAATCGGCAGCCAGTCCTCATATTGGGGATACACCGGCAACCGCTTTTCTAGCCTAAAATCCTCCCGCGACAGTTGGGCTGCCATCTGCGCCAAAGTCATATGTCCATAATCCGGGTTCACCTCATCCACCGGACCAATACCCCCCAAATCCCGCGCTCCTGCCCGTAATGCTGCTTTTAAATCCTGTGGCTGCATCAAAAGGTTGGGCGGTACCTGAATAGCAATATCCATCGGGAGCAGCGATCGCGCCATAGCGATGGTCTCCACCAGCTCCCCCATAGAACATCCTGCCCAAGAACTCACCTGTCCCGACCCAGGCTGGTAGGGCTGGATAATCACTTCCTGAATATGACCGTACTGGCGGTGAATTTTGGCAATTTCTCGCAGGCTAGTGTGGCGATCGCCCACCGACTCCCCCAACCCCACCAAAATCCCTGTCGTAAACGGAATCCGCAGCACCCCCGCCTGCCGTAGCTGATTCAACCGCAGCTCCGGATCCTTACTAGGTGCATATCGATGGATTGTCTCCCGCCACCGAGGGGTTACCTGCTCCACCATCAGTCCCATAGACACATTCACCGATCCCAGCGCCATCATCTCCGCCCAGCTCAGCGGACCCACATTGGTGTGGGGCAAAAATCCCATCTCCAAAGCAACTTGGCACGCCTGATAGATTTTTGTTAACCATGCGGGGCGATCGCTACTGCGAGGATGAACTTCCCCACTCAGAATTAAGATTTCGCACACGTCCTGATTGTGTAGCAACGCAAGGGACTTCCGAACCTCTTCCCCCGCCAAATTCCAGCCTTGACCTGGGTTCTGGCGAAAATTGCAGTAATCACACCGGTTAAAGCACTCGTAAGTGGGCACTATCGTAAACGCCGGACTGTAGGTCACCACCCCCATCCCAACCCCCTCAACCCAGTAACCAAGCCCGTTAGCCCCGTAACAGTTTTCTCATAATCCCCCAAAACCCTCTCATAAAACCCCCAATTCAGGGTTAAAAAGGATGATTTACCCCCAAAAAAAGTCGTAATAACTTTACAAAACTAAACGAGTCGATTAATATAGGTTCAACGGAGCAATCCGTTATGAACATTGAAAACGCAATTATTCAACCATGACTGCTACTCTACAACAGCGCCAAAGCGCTAGCTTGT